>CEQS01013553.1_pt1 | contig 24408 bp, 18 predicted proteins | sample 530981 | NCBI WGS metagenome assembly CEQS01 (sample SAMEA2621176, study PRJEB7988) | marine metagenome | biome: marine biome (ENVO:00000447); feature: mesopelagic zone (ENVO:00000213); material: "saline water (ENVO:00002010), including plankton (ENVO:xxxxxxxx)" | depth 800 m
TACAAACCTCGCGCCGCGATTAAATGGCCCCTAGATTGAACAAATTTCAATCCTGAAAGGTCAACAGGCCCTAATTAGTTTAAAGTACTCTCAAGTGAGAGTAATTTCAAATGGGCGCATGTTTTAGCCTGTAAATAAAAATGCACAGTTTTCACAGTGTGTAAATGCGATGAGAAAGTAATAATGGAAATAGATCTAGAGCAGTTTTTGCCCTATCAGTTAAACCAAATGGCAAATCTTATAAGCGATGATTTTGCGCGTGTTTATCAGCAAAAATACAACTTAACCATCCCTCAATGGCGGGTGTTGGCAAACTTAGCACAATATGGCAAAAGCAATGCAAAAGATTTATGTACACAGGCCAATATGGATAAGTCAACGGTTTCGCGAGCTATAAAATCATTGCTGCAAAGAGGGTATGTAGAAGCACAACTAAATCAGCAAGATAAGCGAGTAACGCAGGTTATGTTAAATGAGCCGGGCAATGCAATTTACAAGCTCATAGCACGTGATGCACAAAACTGGGAAGCACAATTAGCTGAAAAATTTAGTAAGCAGCAACAAGTCCAATTGCTAAATTTACTAAAAGAGCTTAAAGAGGCCTTATAAAACCAATCCGCAATAATACTTAATCATTTTGAGGGGCTAAATGTGTCGCTATCTGCGTTATAAAATTTTCATTTAGAAAACTAAATAGAAATTTTTTGCCTAGCTCTCAACACATATATCCATCATTAAAATAGATAATTTAATTAAGCTGGTTGGTAAAAAAAAGCCCATCAAAAGATGGGCTTTAATTAGTCGTTTTTTACGCTAATGCGATTAGAAAGTGTAACGAACACCTACACGCATTTGCCATAATGACGCATCAGATTGTACTGATGTATTTGCGTTGTTTTCATTAAAGCCTGAGTATACGTAACGGCCTTGCTCATCAATTGATGTTGAAATCATGCTAGCGCCAACGAAAGGACCTTTTTTAAGTACGCCCCAATCATCGTTTAACAGGTTAGTTAAGTTATCAATTACGAAGAATGCTTCACCTTTATGGCCATCCATAAAGCCTGGTAATTCTTGAGTAACTTTAAAGTTAAATTTAACAAACCAATCTGAGTTTTCAGCATTACGGCCAGTGATTTCACCACGCTCTAAACCGTTAGATGCGATAAAGTCGTTAAACGCGTTAATTTCATCAGCGCTCATGTCGTAAACAACGTTAGGATCGTTTTCAAGTGGTACGTAAAGTAACTGACGGTCACCATTCCAGTTAGCATCGCCCCATGCGTCATCACTTCCGTCAAATGTGTAGCTGTATGGTAAGCCTTTGTATGCTTCACCGTATAGGTTAAAGCGAGTAGCAAAACCATCTACAAATTCATGAGAGTAGCCAAGCGTCATAGTAAAACGATGTGGGATTTCGTAATCTGATGATGCAACACCAGGGTTACCAGGATCCGTTAGAGCAATGTTACCGTAGTTTGAGCCAGCAACAGAGCTTGTCATTGGGTTAACATCGTCTGAATCTGTGTATGCGTAACCAAAGTTAACGCTTACGCCATTGTCAAACATTTTGCTTACAGCTAATGAAATAACCGATGAATCACCGCTATCACCACTTACATTTGTAAGAAGGTATTCACCATCACGGCCTTCGATTGACTCGTAAATAGGACGACCATCAAATGTAGTTTCGCCCGAATCCTGAAGTGCGATGTCGCGCATTAAGGCAGCATCTTTCTTCTTAGAGTATAAGTAATCAAGTGAAATAACATACTCGTTTTCAGTTGTGTATGTTGCACCGATTGAGTATTTCCACTCTGAAGGAATTTCAAAGTCTGGGTCAACTGCATTTACTGTAGCATCACCTGAGCCAATTACAGTGTTAGCAACTTCATCAAACATCTCTTGTGGTACTTCAAAACCAGGCGCGCCACCATTTACGTTTGGCGTGTTGAATAAATCAACCGAGCTGCGGAATGTACCGATGTTTGTAATACCATCGTTAGAGTAAGAGTTAGATAACCAAACATTTGGGTTACCACCAGAGAATAAGCCAACACCAGCACGAACTTCTAACTCGTCTGTTGCATACCACTGGAAGCCAACACGTGGTTGAAGTAAATCAATACCATCAAACGTGCTTTGGTTACTAAAACCATAGCGGTCAGTATAGTTTTGGTTAAAGTTTGGTACGTCATCACTTGTGTATTTATCGTAGCGTAAACCAAATGTGATGTTTGCATCTAAGTCTGTAAATGCATATTCGTCTTGAACATAAAACGTATGCTGAGCGTATGAGAAACTTGCAGCCGCATCGTTAGGATCATTAGTACCGGCAGCATTGTTGTAGTAAACAGCGTTTGCGATACCTTGCTCAAATAAATCAATACCCGTTACGTCTGAATCTCTTTCGTTATAAAAACGGTACTCGCCTTCAGTTTGTTGTACGAATAAGTTAAATACGTCTAACTCTTCAAACTCATAGCCAGCTGTAATGGTATGTTGGTCAAGGTAGTAAGTACCCGCTACTTTAAATGTAGTGGTATCGTAATCTAAATCATTTGATTGACGAGAATCATCTGGACCAATGTAAACTGTACCACCGTTACCTGTGCTTATTTGCATTTCACCAAAGCTGCTTGCAGCATCAAGCGATTGTACCGTTGCGTCTAATTCTGATTTACCAATACGAACTTCAGTTGAAAAATCATCTGACCAATCTGAATACACAGACGCGATAATTGAAGTAAATTCTGCACTTTGGTCGTAAAAGTGGTTTGATAGTGAAACACGGCTAGAACCAGTGTCTGACTGTGAAACCGTATTACCGTCGTTGTAGTTGTAGATTAAGTTTGCACGGTGATCTTCGTTGATGTTCCAATCTAATTTAACTAAGATTTTTTCATCTTCAACAGGCATACTTGAAGGCATACCGCCTACGTCATAGCCATATACAGTTTGAGCAATGTTTGTAATACGAGCAATATCATCTGCAGTTACACTGCCGCTGCTTAAACCGTCGTAGTTAAACTGTTGCACACCTTCAAGCTTTTCGTATGAAGTGAATAAAAACAGTTTATCTTCGATTAACGGTAAGCCAACGTTAAAGCCGTAACGTTTTTCGGTGTAGTTACCGTTATCAACGTCTTCGCCTTCAATTTTATCGCCTTTTAATGAATCGCTTGTGTAATCATAGAAGATGCCACCGTGAACTTCATTACCACCAGATTTTGTTACCGCATTAATGTTACACGAGGTAAAACCACCGTACTGTACGTCAAATGGTGCTAGCTCAGCTGAAACCTGCTCAATTGAATCAAATGAGAAAGGGGCACGAATAGTAGGGTAACCGTTAGAGCTTAAACCAAAGTTATCGTTCATACGAACGCCATCTAGCGTTAAGCTGTTGTAACGAGGGTTACCACCACCACAGTTGATTGAACCACGGCTATCGTCAATTGTGATACGCGGGTCAATACGAATAATATCTTTTAAATCACGATTAATAGCAGGTGTGTTTTCAAGATCAGTTAAAGTAAATGTAGACGCTGGGCCAGTACCACCAGACATAGAGCTGATAGGTGCACCCGTTACTACAATTTGCTCCATGCTTGATTGTGGCTCAAGTGCAGCATTTACTGGGTAATCGTTACCAATGTTTAGGATAATGTTATTAAATTCTTGATCAGCATAAACATCAGAATCAACGATTACCTTGTAAGGACCACCAACACGAAGGCCTTTAGCAGTAAAGTAACCTGCATCGTTTGCTTCTGTTGTTTTAACTGAGCCAGACGGTACGTGTAAAATTGTTATTTTGGTACCTGGAGCTGGGTTACCGTTTGGACCGGTAATTTGACCCTTAATCGCAGAGGTTGTTTCGTTGGCGAATGCAGCGCCACTTACACTTACACACGCAGCGATAGCAAGTGAGAGTGCTGTTTTTTGAAGTTTAGTCTTCATTTTCATTTCCCGTGAAAGTTATAATTAAATTGTTATTTTAAGTAGTATAAAGTCAGCAGTGTTGTTGAATTTATACTCTTGTAATATGCAAAATTAATTTGCACAATTTATACTTGTATACTTAACTAAATTTGGATTAATTACTTATTGTTATGTTACCGCCGTTATGTGACAGTATTATGAAATGCAAACTTTATAATTCCTTTTACAATTAATTATTTACATTTTGTAATTAATACATTTTTAGCTGTATTATTTTAGCTATACTCCAGAGAGTGTATAAACATAAATTAATTCCCGTGTGTAGGTTTTTTATTTATAGGTTGATTGTTATTTTGTCGTTATTTTTAATTTTTTGTTGTCATCTGACGAATCGAATAAATAGTTCAATACACCCGCAAGCCTAACGCCTGCTTTTTGCAAACGCTGCTTAACAAGCGGATTGTATTTGAAAACATAACTATAGCTCACTTCATCACTGGTTGAGGTATAAATATCTTCGGCCAGTTTGTGAGATTCCATCAGCCAAGTAGTAGGGCTGCTGTTTAAGTATGTTTTAATTAATGCTGCATCGTCGGTATCTATAAACTTAGCGTATTCAGTGTAAGCTAAGTTTTCATTTTCTATTAGTCCAGTGTCCCAAAGGCTGTGCAAATTGGTTTCGTTGTCAAAAAAATCAACTTTAATTAAATTGCCGCCTCTATCTTCACTTCGCCCAGCATGAAATGGTTGATGGCTGTCGCCAACCAAGTGAACTAAAAACTTTAAAGCAAACTGTTTTTCATTAAGGGAAGAGGTAGATGACTGAAGTGTATTAATAGAGAAGTAAATACCTTCTAGAATATTTGTTACATCGTCTTTGCTGTGTGTATGTGCGTGATTTAGAGAAAGTGTTTTATTTTTAGGAAGGTTTATGTAGTGCCAGCGTGAAGATTTTTTACGCCAAAATAGTTCAGGACTAGATCGCATCTCATCTGCCCAAGTAGAAATTTGAGCTAGGGATTGTCCTTCTAATAGTGGCAACAGGTTATACACTGTTTCGTCACTCAAATGTTGCTCAGCAATATGCCCAACAATTCGATGACCATTTTGACCCCACGCATACGCTTTAGAAGTTGTAAAAACAGCACCAATTATTAACGTTGTTGCTACGAGAGTAGCAATTTTAATGCGCATCAATGTTTCCTGCATTTATTTTTATTCACCTATTAGCTGGTGTAAACATTGTGATTGTTTTTGCTAAATATAGAAAGGAGTCAAGAGTATTCATTATTTCTTATTCATAATCGTTTTAAATCAACAGCTTAACTTTAATGGGTAAAATTACCTGTTGTAATAAGTAAATAATATTGTTCAAATAAAGCCTTAGCGTTGTTAGGTACATCTTATTGATGGGGTTTGGAAAGGTCATGTTACATAAACTGTCGTTTGTTACACTTTTGTTTCTGGTTATGGTTGCTGCATGGTCTGTTGGAAAGGTGAGCGTTAAAAGTGATGAAATAAATTTCCCAGAACTAATAAAAACGTCAACACAATGTTATACAACAGCCAGTGAAAACAAAAATCAGCTTATTGTATTTACGCCATCGCAAAGCGTGGCAGAGAAGCTTACAGAGTCTCTATGCCTTGATACCGTGGTAACGAAACAATACGGTTCAGTTAAAGGTTACTGGGGTGACAGTACAACGGAAAGCTTCGATTTTGTAGGCAAAGGGATTGCAGACCTCGTACTTGCAAAAAATAATATAATGGACGCCTTTAATGCAGAGCTAACTTATAACTATCAATCTGTGGTGGGCTTTTCTGATTACACCGCATTTTTTATCTCCTCAAAAGAAAAACCACGCTTAACAAAACAATACTTTTTAGATAAGCGTATAGGCTTATTAGATTACCCTACAAGCCGCTCTGGCCATATACTTCCAAAGAAAATGTTTAAAGATTTAAATATCAACTTAGCCAATTTAGATATTACTTACGCCAGTTCGCACAGCGAGCTTCGTGACTTATTAGCTAATGGGCAGGTCGATATTATTGCGTCTTTTTGGAAAGAAAGTGATGCTGCTCGTTTTTCAAAAAATTATATAACCCCTTTAAGTAATAAAATTTCAGGTTCGCGCTGGTATCTAAAAATGCAGCAAAACAATACAGACCTTTTATGTGCTGTACAGCGTCATATTCTTGATATGTCAAAGGAGCAGACACTGAGTTATTACAAAGAGGCGCAATCGTACTGGGATTGCAGTTCAGAGCAGGTAACAGCTAAAGATGAGATCGTTAAAAATGGATAAGTATAAATATGTTTTTTTTGGCTGCGCTGTTTTTATTATTAACTGTTTAGTGTTTTATGTGTCTGTAATTAATGAGCAGAGTGACGCTATTAAACGCCAGGTTATTGAAACCGAAAAACAAGTTGCACTCGATTTACCGTTAATTGCGCTCTCTAATGAGCTTTTAAAGCACTCGGGTAACCAACATGCAGTGCAAGACTACTTATTAAAGCTCAACGGCTATTTAGACAATAATCTTCGCTTAGTTAAAATTGTGCCAAAATCTGCTAAGCCTTTAACTTTAAAGCCAAACCAGTTTGTAAGAACACTCAAGTCGAGCACTACCCATGTCTCTTTAGTGTTTGAGAAAAACGCACAGTTTTGGTCAGAAAACAGGTTTTTAATTTGTTTGTTATTTTTGGTTTTGAGTATTTTATTTAGCAAATGGCTGAAGTCTATTATAGGTATGCCTGTAGATGCAAAAGGCCCATCACTGAATGCTGGTACCGACTTAGGAAAACCAAAAGAGCTGGCATTGATCATTGATTTAAACACTAAAACACTCAGTAATAGTTATATGCCTGAGGCTACAGTGTGTTTAGCTAACAAACCGTTATGCTTTTATTTAGCATTAATAGAGTTTTGTCGTGATAATAAAGATGTTGTGCTAAATCAAAATAAATACGTGCCAGATGAGCTTATAGAGCTTGCTAATAAGTACTTTTATAGGTTGATTGAGCTTGGGCATACTATACGCAAGCGGCCAAATTTTAATAGCAGCTTAGAAAAAACACTCAGTGAGATTCGTGCAGCCCTAGACGAAGTCTTAAACGAACACCCTGATATGAAAGACATTTATTATCCGCCTAAAGCATATGGCGAGGGCTCTCGCTCACGTTTACACAGTTACGGTTTAATAAATATTGCAAAGGGAAACATAGAAATAAAAGGAAAGTAGTCAGCTACTTTCCTTAAACATTATCTTTTAATAACGTTTTGTTATTTAGGTGCAAACTGCGCAGCTTTAAGAGGACTATTTTGCGATACAAAGGTTTTAAGCGCCTGGGCATCGGTTTCATCTGTGCTCACAAACCCTTTGAGTTTATTAATAGCAGGGTAACCGTCACCACCCGATGCGTTATAGCTATTTAAACTCATACGGTAAGTTTTATTTTCATCAAATGGCTTACCATCAATGAGTACACTGACTAATTTGCCATTTTTACGGGTAAACGCTAATTTGTGATATTGCAAATAGGCACCTGCATCAACAGGGAAGCTGGTCACTGTTTCTAAGTAGTTCCATAAATCACGCCCTTGCCAGTCCATGTAAGTAATGCGATTTTTAAACGGGTGTACTTTTAAAATATCTTTATAGCTAATATCGCCAGCTTCAATAGAGCTTCTTATTCCGCCACCACTAATAAGGCCAAAGTCGGCGCCAACCACATTCATTTGTGCCTGTATAATCACACGCGCTAAATTAGTTTGTTGGTAACGTACCTTGTTTCTATCGCCCTCTAAACGCGCATCAACACTGCCAATTTTACCTGCAATTTGTTTTGCGCCTTTTGCTTGATAACTTGCTAAAAAAGCTTCTAGGGTCGGATCGGGTTTAATGTATTCGTTGGCTAATACTTGTTTACTAGACCCATCGACTTGAATTTCATCAACATATAAATTAACTGGCAGCAATTTATAATCGAGTAAGGTGAGCTTTTCGTTCTCTAGCTTAAACTCTGCCTTACCTACATACTTGCCCCACTCATGTGCTTGCATAATCCACGTGCCGTTTTGCTGATCGGGCTTACACGCAAGACCGGGTTTAAAGTTATCGTCATTTTTATTTTTAGCTGCCATACAAACCGGCTCTTGCGAGTGACCACCAATAATCATATCTAAGGTATTAGCGGGTAAAGAGCGGGCAAGTGTGACATCGCCCGGGGCATTAATCCCAAAGTTTGCATCTACATAATGGCCCATGTGAGTAAGTGCAATAGTGATATCGGGGTTGTATTGCTCATTAATTTTTTTAGCGAGAGCTGCCGTCACATCAACGGGGTCTTTAAATTCTAAATGGCCAATATATTGTGGGTTAGCTATTTTAGCGGTGTCTGTAGTGGTAAGTCCTATAACCGCAATTTTTAAGCCCCCCTTTTCAAAAATTTTATAGCCTTGAAATGCGCTTTCCCCAGTTGCTTTGTCAAAAATATTTGCAGACAGTAAAGGAAAGGTAGCCCATTGCTGCTGCTTAGTTAAAACGCTCAGTGGGTTATCAAATTCATGGTTACCAATGGCCATAGCATCGTAACCGAGTAACGACATTCCCTTAAAATCAGGCTCTGCGTGTTGTAAGTCTGACTCAGGTATACCGGTGTTAATATCACCGCCAGAAAGCAGCAGGACTGCATGGCCTTGTTGTTGAGCTTTGTTACGTAAAGCGTCAATTAACGTTTTACGCGCTGCCATACCATATTCACCTTTTTCGTTATGCCAAAAGCGCCCGTGATTATCGTTAGTATGTAATACAGTAATATACTGTGGAGCAGTGGAGGTGTTTAAAGGTGAGTTTGTACAACCTATAACAGATAAAATAACTGAAAATAAAATAATTATACGCATGAAATACCCATTTATTATGGTGTGCTTAATTTATTAGGCGGTTAGTTTAAACTAATTTAGCGATAAATAACGTACTTATTTTATACTTTTTTATATTCGATTTTTAAAAGTAATATTAAATTATTAAATGCTTTTACACAAAGCGAATACAGCAAGTGTTATTTAAAAGAATATGTAATGAAGTGTAACTAAAAGGGTGTTAATTGTAGTTGTGCCTTCTAAATGCTTTTCCTTGGCGTATAGTGTGAATTGGTATTAACACTTAATTTAAATAACAATAACAAAAAGGACTCATGATGAAAAAGTGCCTGATTGGCTCACTACTTGCGTTTTCGTGCTTTACTAGCCAAGCCACTATTGTTGAAATGCAAACTTCGCACGGGGTGATAGAGCTTAACTTGTTTGATCAACAAGCCCCCAATACGGTTGCTAACTTTTTAAGTTATATTGAAGATGACGCATACAACCAAACCGTAATACATCGCTCAGTCAGCGACTTTGTAATACAAGGCGGTGGCTTTACATTTACCGACGAATTAGTGCCAATAACCACCAAGCCTACTGTTGTTAATGAGCCTGTTTTATCTAATGTGAAGGGTACAATCGCGATGGCTAAATTAGCCAACGATGAAAACAGCGCAACGAGCCAGTGGTTTTTTAATATGGTTGATAATAGCGAAGCGCTTGATACCCAAAATGGCGGTTTTACAGTATTTGGGCAAATTACAGAGCAAAGCCAAGCTACGCTCGATAGTATTGCTGGATTGGTACACTGCGGCGATATCCCATTGGTTGATATAACCAGTGAACAATGCTCAAGTAGCGATGTCGCTCTGAGCAGCGCTAACTTTGTAACTATTAATAGTGTGGTGGTATTAGATGACGACCCGCTTTCATCTGCCAACTTAAACCCAACAGCCAATACATTAATAAGCCAGGACGATTCATCAGCAGAGGCTGGCTCATCAAGCAGTTCGGGTGGGAGTATGGGGGTTGGTTTTTGCTTAATTGCACTGCTTGGTGTGGGTAAACGCTTAAAACGCGCTAAATACTAATTAAGTGTTAAACAGTAAATAAAAAAGCGGCTAATTAAGCCGCTTTTACTAAAATGCTAAAATTCGCCAAATAATCGCGAGCCATAAAGCAAACACACTGGCGCAGCCTAGTAAAAAAACATTAAAGCGCATTCTTACATTATTACTGCCAATATGAATAACCGTATGCACAATACGCGAAATAACAAATAAGCACGCAAGCGCAGTAATTAAGTAGCTAGCGCTGTTAAGTTGCAATGCAACAATACAACCGATATAAAAAAGCACTGGTATTTCAAACTGATTTGTAAAGTTTCTATCTGCTACGCGTACGGTATCGCCTGCGTTATCAAGGCGCATGGTTTTAAAATCGTCCAACTGTAGTTGTTTGTTTTTTGCAGCAGCAAAGCGTCGCTTGCCCATAATTAACATTACAACGAGCGATAACGTTACTTGTGCAAACATGGCGAGTATTATTATTTTTTCCATCCTATTTCCTTCGTTATTATTTTCTGACTTTAAGTATGCAGGTGTTTTTCACAATGTGTTACATAAATTAGTATTATTTTGTGGTAAACCCTTAATTGTTAGTGTTAATTTAGCTCTATTACGTTGTTTTGAGCGCATCCTAAGCGCAATTTTAATGGAAAAACAAAATGAAAAAAATTCTTGGTTTTAGCGTCATCGCTTTAGCAGTTTTAAGTGGCTGTACTAATACATCATCTACATTATCGGTTGCTAGTTCTTCGCAAAGCTCCTTACTCTCAGACACATTAGTTGTAAGCCCAAATGATACGCGCGAATATAAAACCCTTACCCTCGAAAACGAAATAGAAGTCATTTTAGTCTCTGATCCAAGCGCTGAAAAATCAGCAGCATCACTAAGTGTAGGCGTAGGCTTACTACACGACCCTATGATGCAGCAAGGTATGGCACATTACTTAGAGCATATGCTTTTTTTAGGCACAGAGCGCTACCCCGATACAAAAGGCTACTCTGACTTTATGACCAAAAATGGCGGGGTAAATAATGCGTATACTTGGCTCGATATTACAAACTACATGTTTAAAATTAATAACGATGCCTTTGATGAAGCGCTAGACCGTTTTGCTGATTTTTTTAAAGCCCCTAAGCTGTACCCTGAATATACAGATAAAGAAAAAAACGCTGTAAATGCCGAGTGGTCAATGCGCCGCGAAATGGACTTTTTTGGCCAGTTTAAACTTGCCCGTAAAATGATGGGCGATCACCCGGCAAATCGCTTTTTAATTGGTAACCTAGAAACGCTAGGAGACAAAGAAGGCAGCCAATTACACAAAGAAACGGTCGACTTTTACAATAAATACTATTCATCTAACATTATGAAAGTAGCGCTTATTTCAAACTTGCCAATTGAGCAAATGGAGCAAAAAGCAAAAACTTATTTTGCCGATATCAAAAATAAACACATTGAAAAGCCAACCGTTACCGCAGAGCTTGATTTTGATAAAGCCGGTGGCAAAAAAGTATATTACTCACCTAATGAAGACGTAAAACAGCTGCAACTTGAGTTTACTATTAATAACAACAGCCGCGACTTTGCGGTTAAACCTAACCGTTATGTCAGTTATTTATTAAGTAATGAAATGCCAGGTAGCCCGGCACAATTACTACGCGACAAAGGCTGGGTATCGCAATTAACAGCGTCTCCTTCTCCTAGTCAGTACGGCAATTACGGCGCGCTTACTATTTCGCTAGAATTAACCGATGAAGGCATGAAAAACCGCGAAACAATTGTCGCAACTATTATGCAATACATTGAACTGATTAAAAAAGAAGGTGTAGATGCTAAGTACTTTAATGAAATTCGTACATCACTTAGCAATCAATTTAAGTTTTTAGAAAAAGGCGATGAGTTTAGCTATGTCAGTGCGCTTACTGGCAGCATGCAAGATTACCCATTAAATCATGCCATTGATGCGCCTTACTATTATGCCAAATTTGACGCAGAGGCGATAAACGAGGTACTTAAGCAGTTAAATGCCGATACGTTGCGCGTTTGGTATATTTCGCAACAAGAAGAAACCGACTCGCAACTGCATTTTTATGATGGTAAATACCGCATAGAAGATATTAGCGATGCCGAAATTGCCAGTTGGAAAACATCAAGCGAGTTTAAGCTTGCTTTACCAAGTGTAAATAACTTACTACCTGAAAGCTTCGCGATTAAAACAGCTGAGTTTAAAGAGCAAAAACACCCTGAACTGGCTTACGATAAAAACGGCGTAAAAGTATGGCGCCAAGCAAGCCAAAAATTTGCTGCCCAGCCAAAGGGGTTGGTTGAGGTATATATTAATACCCAACCAGGCTTAAATGATATTAATGCTGAAGTACTTTACTCAGTATGGGCCGACTTATATAACATTCAACAAAGCCAACTAAGCACCGAAGCCGCCATTGCCGGCATGAGTGTAAACCTTGCGCCAAGTAATGGTTTAGTTTTATCAATGAGTGGCTTTACCGATAAGCAAGATATACTTTTAAAACAAGCGCTAAGCGGGTTAAAAGCCGACGTAACGGCACAAGCATTTACCCAAGCCATTGATCGCTACAAACGTGGCTTGTTAAATCAGCAAAAGCAATTTCCGTATGCACAAGCATTTGGCGCCTACTCAAAACTTATCCGCACAGGCAGCTTTGATACAGAGGCACTGATAAAAGTGGCAGAATCGCTAAGCGTTGCCGATTTAAACAAGCTAAAAACAGCCACATTTGCCACCAACGATTTACGTGTATTTAGCTACGGTAATTACAACCAACAAGATATAGAATCGATAGCTAATGAGTTAAGTGCCACTTTACCAAGCAATCATACATCGAGTGAGTTTGCGCGCAGTAAAGCATGGTTACCGCAGCCAGGCGAAACGCGAGTATTGCAAAAAGATATTGATGTTGCTGATGTGGCAGTTGTTGATATGACCGTTCACCCAGTGCCAGGGTATAAACAAAAAGCGCAAGCCGCGGTGTTACAAAGCCACTTTAGAACCATTGCATTTGATAAAATGCGCACCGAAGAGCAACTTGCATACGCCGTAGGCGCGCTGGCTCGCCCAATAGAGGATTACTCGGCAATTGGCTTGTTTATTCAAACACCTGTTAAAGGGCCAAAAGAAATACAGGCACGTTTTGATCAATTCAAAAAAGAGTACGCGGTAGAGCTTGATAATATGAGCTTAGATACTTTTGCTCAACTTAAAAATGCCACGCTTGTATCACTAAAAGAGCAGCCTAAAAACCTAAGCGATGAAATGGGGCCACTTATTACTGATTGGTATCGCGAAAACTTTAACTTTGACTCTAAGCAAAAGCTAATTGATGAAGTTGAAAAAGTAACGCTTGAGGATATTAAGCAGTACTACAAACAAACTATGTTAAACCCACAAGCCGCACGTTTAAATGTGCAGTTACGTGGTACTAAATTTGTAGAAAGCGACTTTGCTGATTTACCAAATCAAACCAAAATTCAATCGCTTGAAACCTATTACAATGGTATTAAATTACAAAAATAAGCTATATATATTTATACAGCTAAAAGAATGCCAATCCGCTTAATTAAGTATTATTGTGGATTGGTAAAACACCCCAATGTAGTACTACATTGGGGTGTTTTATTTAAATTAACTTAATTTATGCCATAACAATAAAGCCGACAACGGCAAGTGCCGCGGCAATTAATGTATAAGGTAGTTGCGTTACTGCATGGCTCATTAAATTACAGCCAGAGCCTTGTGCTGCAAGTACGGTAGAGTCTGAGTAAAAACAGGCTTGGCTACCAAATGATGAGGCCGATAACAACGCGCCAATAACCAGTGGAATATTAGCGTCAACGGCAGTTGCCAGTGGCATAACTATTGGGATCGACACAGCAAAAATACCCCAACTAGAGCCTGTAGCAAACGCTAACACCGCCATAGCAATAAATACCACCGCCGGTAAGTATTGGGCAGTCATGTACGGGCTCAAACTACCGATCACAAACTGCGCTAAGCCAATTAAGTCGCACACATCTTTAAATATAAATGCCGCTATTACAGTGCCAATAGCCGGTATCATGCTTTTAAAGCCATCAAGCATGCGCTCTATCATTTCGCTAAAGCTCATTAATTTTTGTTGTGCATAAAAAGGAAGCGTTACCGCCATAGTTGCCAATAAGCCTTTATATACATCTATTTCAAAGTAAACTGTAAAGGCTACTAGTAAAATTATAGGCAGTAAAAAGTTGTGTAATTTTCCTTTAGGGTCTGCATCTTCAAAGCTTTCTTCTACTGCTTTTACAGCGTATTCGTCGGCTGTTTGAATATCACTAAATTGCGCAGGGTCTACAGTCGCTTGCTCAACTTGCGATAACCTTTCGGCTTTTTTCATAGGCCCAATAGCAGGTATTACACCCAATACCACTAACAAAACCACCAATACTGCAAACCAGGCGTAAAACATATAAGGAATGGCTTGAATATAAACCGCAATGCCTTTGCCCTCCTCGGCAATGCCGTTATCGACTAACAAGCCACCAAAAAATACCGCCCAAGTCGATAAAGGGACAAGTACGCAAATCGGAGCCGCTGTTGAATCTACAACGTAGGCAAGCATTTCTCGGCTAACTTTAAATTTATCGGTAATGCGTTTCATCGTTTCACCAACGGTAAGCGCATTTAAATAGTCATCAATAAAAATAACCACACCTAAACAAAAGGTCATAAATAAAGAAGAGCGTTTACCTTTAGTGTAATTTAGCGCTAATTTGCCAAACGCCGATGCACCGCCAGTGCGCACTAATAAAGCGATTAAAGCGCCGAAGCCTCCGCACACGAGTATTAACCAACCTATGGTTTCGTCGGTCATTACTTTAAGTGACGTGCTGGCAAAGTTAGCAAGCACCTGAGCTGGGTCGGCTATTACTAAGCCAACTAAAGCGCCAATAAGTAAAGATAAAATAGGGCGGCGTAAAACAACAGCCAATACCACAACCACCGCTGGTGGCAGTAAACTTAATGCAGAAGGTTCAAGCATTTAAAGATTCACAAAATTAAAAGCATATTTAAATAATAAATTGCTTAACAAAAACAAAGCAGGTAATAGTTATTACGTGCCAAGTCACTGCTTTTGCCGCGTAGGGTGCTTTGCTGTTATGTTAAATTAATAGCGAAAGGGAAACGCGTTGGCTTTGGCGCCAGACGGTGCAAGAGAAGCATGCCGCTATTGTTGTGCCTGTAAAAACATCGGCGCAAAAATAATCCGGTTTTGTATTTCAGTCAATAAAAATTTACGTACAAAATAACTTTTTATAGGAGATAACGTGGAGGCCGTATTTAAAACCCAACGTTTATTATTGCGCTATGCAAATGAGCACGATGCAGCCATGTTACTTACTTTGGTGAATCAGCCAAATTTTATAAAATATATTGGCGATAAAGCCATTTATATGCACAGCGATGCCAAGCGCTTCATTGAGCAATCGTTTAGGGCAGCCCATAAACACCAAGGGTTTGGCCCTTATATTATTACTTTACACAATAGTGAAGTAGTAGGAGTTGTGGGTTTTTATAAACGCGATGTACTGCAACTGCCAGATTTAGGTTTTGCCTTGTTAACCCGTTATGAGAAAAACGGTTATATTTTTGAAGCGGCCAAAGCGCTATTACAAAATAGGCACACACTTGGGATAAAACAGGTCAGTGCTATCTGCGCAGCTAATAACACCGCATCTCAGTGTGTATTATTAAAGTTAGGTTTTAATAGGGTAGGCAAGGCGGTTATTAATAATGATAAAACCGCCGTAATTATATATGGTTATTAAAGTCGCGCTTGCTCTATGGCTTTTGCTACGCTTAGGTTTATATTTTGCCAAGTTTGCTCAAGGGTAGCCACTAAGCCATCGTAACCGTCATCTTCTATTGGAACTACATGCGAAAAATTATGCACACTAATCAGGCGGCGGCCGGTTTCTGGGTGGGTGTAATATAAGCGCCACAGGCCAGAAATATCAGCATTGCCTTGCATATCACCATTAAAGTGGTGCACTTCATACTCAAGCTCGTAAAATGTTTGCTGATCAAGCTCGGTAATTACCGGTAAGCCCTTAATAACCATCCAATTAGGCATTGCATTAAAAAGGGTTTGTTGCGCTGTAGCGGTGAGCATCACATCGGGCGATTCACCCCATAGGTTGTAATTTGCCGCATGAATTTGGTTGCTATCAATTTTCATTGCTATGCCCAAATTATTTAATGCGCCTCTAAGGGCCACGGTTTGCACTCTTAATTGGGCATCAGTTTCTTTTACATGGCGTGATGATGAAGCAATGGGTTGTTCAAACTGATAATACTGCGTTGCGGTTTGAATTGACGCACTGCACCCTGCAAGGGTAATTAACACGGTTATGGCTAAAAATAAGTGTTTCATTATTGCTTCCTTGGTTGTGGATCAGCAGGGAGTGCTTTATCAAAAATAAACATATTAGGTTGTTCGTTTAAACCCCGTGTAAGCGGCTGAATTTCTTCACTCAAGCGTTTAAATTCAAGCAAGGTTTGCTGTAATTGATGATGAAACTCAGAGCCGGCCTGATAACTTGCCATGGTTTTATCAAATTGACGCATGGTCACTTCAAACTGCTCCATACTTTTGGTCATTTTATCAAAGTTACGGTTAAAATCGCCGGGTAAGTTTTGGGTATCTTTTTGGCTTAATAACGCACGCATTTCGTTAGCAAGCGCTTGGTAGTCGCTAAATGTAGCCTGCATTTGCGCTAGGCTGTCTTCAATTTTTAAATCGTTTACCTTGTTAAGCACATCCGAGACCTGATCGGCAAGCACCGTAATGCCGCTAGAAATACTCGGAAATACATCATACTGGGCAAGCTTTGCTAAATGCGCTTTTGGTGCGTCGGGGTATATATCAAAATCTACATACACTGCACCAGTTAAAAGGTTGCCAGGTTTTAAAGAAGCGCGCATACCATTTTTTATCCAGCCGGTTAGGCTACTTTGCCAAAACTCTTTGGCCGCTGCGCTATCGTGATATAAACGGCCATACTCTATTTTAATCAGTACCGGCACCGCTGTATTATGGTTTTTAAAATGTGCAGGTTTGCCATTAACAATAACGTTAGCGGGGGCTTCTACCACGGTACCAATTCGGGTGCCGCGATATTCCACAGGCGCGCCGGGTCTTAGGCCACGTATAGATTGTTCAAAATCAATAATGTAGTAATCAAAGTCGTAAAAGCGCTCTTCTAGTGCTTCTTTGTAGCTTTGGCTTAGCGAAAAGTTGTGGCCGTCTTGGGCTAAGTCACCTGGGGCTTGTTGCTCTGGTAAGCCAACCGAAATACCGCCTTTGAGGAGTTTACTTAATGAGCCGGTACTTATATTAATACCATCGGCCGACAAATCTATTTCAATGCCGGCATTAACCCAAAATATAGAGTTTAATGTTATGAGGTTTTGATACGGTTCGTTAATAAAAATACCGTACTTCATTGCTTGGTTTTTCCAGTCAAAAGTAGCGGTTTCTATTTGGCCTATTTTATAGTTTTTAAAAAATATCCCAGTGCTTACCTCCAGTACTTCAGCGTTGTAGCTGAGTAACTGAAAACGCCCACCTTTTACATCTTTACCAATAAGGGCTGGCTCGTCTTGTAATACAAAACGCTCTTTTAGTTTTTTACTCTCCCCCGGTGAAAACTCTAAATAAACACCCGACAAAAGCGTACTCATACCACTAATGCCCGTTTCGTCTATACGGGGTTTAACAACCCAAATTTTGGCATCGTCGGTGAGGAGCTCATTATAGTTTTTGTCTATTTGTGCACGGGCAATAACGCTATCTTGCGAGTCAGAAAGGCGTATAGCATCAATTTGACCAATTTTAACACTGCGCACTTTTATTTCTGTTTTACCTGCAATAATGCCCTCTGCGTGGGGCATTTTTATATAAATAGTAGGGCCTACATTTGCTTGGTATTGATACAACATCCATATACCAACTAATAAGGCTATCAGTGGAATAATCCAAATAGCAGAAATTTTTGGTTTTGTTGTTACATTAGCCGTTTCGGTCATGCTTTATTCTCTGAATGTTTGTTTTTTGGTGTATCCCACAACAAGCGCGGATCAAACGCATGTGCAGCCATCATTTGGCATATTACCATAACAGTAAAAAATACAATGCCTAGCCCTGGGGTAATTGACATTAAGTTCCCTAGTTGCACTAAGGCAACGAGTATAGCAACAACAAATACATCGATCATTGACCATTTGCCAATAAATTCAGTAAGTTGATAAATTTTAGTATAGCCTTTTGTGTGCTTGTTAGCAGGTTTTGCCACCATAATGCATAAAAAACTCAGCACAAAGGCTTTGGCCAGTGGCACCACTACGCTGGCCAAAAATATAATGGCAGCAATGGGGTAGGAGCCACTTTTCCAAAGTGTTAGTACGCCGCCAATTAAGGTTGACGGTGACACATCACCCAGGCTGGTGGTGTGCATTATTGGTAATAGGTTTGCAGGTATGTAACACAGTACAGAAGTCACCAACCAAGCCGTTGCTTTTTGAACACTGTTGGGGTTTCTTACATGGGTTTTAGTGTGACAACGCGGGCAAATACTACTTTTACATAGTTGATGGCATACGTGGCAAGCTTTAATGTTTTGATCAATAGCGCGTTTGGCATGTGCTGCGTCTTCGAGTGTTGTTGCTGGTTTAATATGTGCCCATAAGCGCGGCTTATTTAAATGGGCAAGCGCCGCAATGTACATAATAACAAAGCCAATATATGCCCAAAAGCTGGTGCCAAAACTAATGTCGGCAAGCGACATAATTTTAACCATGCTTACTAACACGCCAATTAAAAATATTTCAGACATGATCCACGGCTCAAGGGCCAAAGTAAACTTGAGCAATCGCCTAGCGATGGCCTCAGGCAAGGATTGCAAAAGCCCAAGATGCATAGGAATAAGAATGATCAGTAAGCTCATTGGCAGCGCAATAATGCTTAAATCAATAAATAAGCCAAGTAACTCACTGTCGTAATTAAATAAAATTCGGGCAGCATCAGGCAGGGTGATGGTTTGCGTTATGCCGCTGCTACTAAATGAAATAAACGGGTAAAACATGCTGCTTAATAGCATTAGTAATGAGCCAATACTTAGCGCAACTACTTTACTGTCGTTGTTTACATCGCCTTCGCACAACTTATGGTGACAATGCGGGCACACGGCCATTTGCTTATCGGCTATTGCGGGTATATCAATTATTAGGTCGCAGCACGGGCAAATTGTTTGCAAGTTATAACCATCAAAGAAGAATGTTTACGCAATTTTGCTATATTTAAGTTATTAATACAACGCGATTCATCATTAAGCGCAATAACAATACGTTAAGGATAGATGTGAGGCTGTTATTACTTTGCTTTATTAGCTGTTTTTTTATAAGCCCGCCAGTGTCTGCCGCTTGGCAAAAACAGCCAATTGTGATTGCTGCCAGTGCGACTATTCCTCCCTATGTAATAGAAAAAACAGATACGGGTATACAACTTAATATAATTAAAGCGGCACTTATTGAGCAAGGCTTAGATAATATTGTGGTTATTTACATGTCTAACAAGCGCGCCGAGCAGCAACTACATAGCGGTAATGTGGATATACTGCTTAATTACGCAGGAAAGCGCGGCGCAGGTATTTACCCTAGTCAGCCAGTATTGAGTTATAAAAATGTGGCGGTATCACTTAAAAAGCGCAACTTTACTATTGAGACTATAAAAGAGCTAAACAATAAAAGTGTATTAGGATTTCAACATGCGACAGCTTATTTACCGCCCCCATTTGCAAAAGGGGTTGCTCAGTTTGCAAGTTATGAAGAAGTAGTCAATCAGCGTGCGCAAGTCGATAGGCTAATGAAAGACTGGGTGGATGTAATTATCCTCGATGAGCGCATATTTCATTACTATAACAATGACTATACGCACTCATTACCCGTTAATATTCACCCAATTTTTCCAAAAGCCCCACGCCCTGCTTATTTTAACAACGCAGTGCTGCAAAAAACATTTGATAAAGGCCTGCTAACTATAAAAGCAAAGGGAAAATATCAACAAATAATGAGTGATTACCACTAAGCTCATTAGTAAGCTAAGCGGTACTTAATCAAACAAAGCAACGGTTTGACGTGTCAAAGCAATTAGCTCCCCCGATTGCGACCAAATACAGCCATCTTCTAAGCCATAACCCCCTTTAGCATGATGTGTAATTGCTTCAAAGCCTAACCATTCACCGGGTGTAAGCGTTGGCTCTTGCACAAATTCTAAATACCACGACATGCTACTTGCTGGAGCCGGCTGTTTAAACATTTGTAATAATGTAGGAGGCCATGCATCGGTAAGGGCTATTATATGTGCTTCGGTAATTGCCTCTGGGGTATGTTTAAAGCGCATCCAGCCGCCTAAATGCGAGGTCTGTGCAGCGCTAAAAGGCATAGCGCCTTGTTGCGGACATAAATCAACATGCTGAAAAAACTCAGGCATTTGCCCTTCAATAAACGGCAATGTATGACGTGCATCCACAGGCTTTAATCCCATTTCTTTACTAACCGGTACATTAACACCCGATTGCCTATCAATAGCAAAACACGCTTGGACAATAACGCACACTTGTTCACTCTGAATCACTTTAGCTAATACCTGAGTACTGCTTTTACCTTGGCGTAAAATTTCAACTGACAATGAAAAAGGCGTGTCGGCAAGCAGCGGCCCAACAAAATTAGTGCTTAAAGACAGTAATCGTCTACTTGGGTCAATGTGTTTTCTGATTGCTTGATAAAGTAGTGCAGCAGAAAGGCCTCCAAAAGCGGTTCTACCTTGGCACCAATTAGCAGGAAACTCCATTGTATTGCTGTTATTGGCAAGCGAAGCGGAAGAAGAGTTTGAAATAGCAGAGGCTTGTTTTAATAAGTCATCAAAATGCATCGTTAATATCCTTGAAATTATCATTATCAGACATATATAGCACATAACAACTGGTCAGACTAGTTGTGTTGAATAGGTGTATTTGGCGTAAAAAACATCAAACCCTACTTTTATTAAGGTTTTTTGTTAAATAAATTACAAAAAATGAATTTTTTTTCATTTTTACAGTTGAATTAACTTTGTGGCATCCCTATTTACTAGTCATCGAACGTATTAACGAATTTGAAGTTGGAGAAGATTCATGGGTAAAATTATTGGAATCGATTTAGGTACTACAAACTCTTGTGTTGCAGTACTTGATGGTGATAAAGCACGTGTTATTGAAAATGCGGAAGGCGATCGCACAACCCCGTCTATTATTGCTTACACGCAAGACGGTGAGACGCTAGTAGGTCAACCTGCTAAGCGTCAAGCGGTTACTAACCCAACTAACACGTTATTTGCAATTAAGCGTTTAATTGGTCGTCGTTTTGAAGACGAAGAAGTACAACGCGATATCGGTATTATGCCGTTCAAAATCATCAAAGCTGATAACGGCGATGCATGGGTTGAAGCGGGCGGTGAAAAACGCGCTGCACCACAAATTTCTGCAGAAGTACTCAAAAAAATGAAGAAAACAGCAGAAGACTTCTTAGGTGAAGAAGTAACTGAAGCTGTAATCACAGTACCTGCATACTTTAACGATTCACAACGCCAAGCAACAAAAGATGCTGGTCGTATTGCGGGTCTTGAAGTTAAACGTATCATCAATGAGCCAACAGCTGCTGCCCTTGCTTACGGCATGGACAAAAACAAAGGTGAAAACGTTGTTGCAGTATACGATTTAGGTGGTGGTACTTTCGATTTATCAATCATTGAAATTGATGAAGTTGAAGGCGAGCACACATTTGAAGTACTTGCTACAAACGGTGACACTCACTTAGGTGGTGAAGATTTCGATAACCGCGTAATCAACTACTTAGTAGCTGAGTTCAAGAAAGACCAAGGTATCGATTTACAAAACGATCCGCTTGCTATGCAACGTGTTAAAGAAGCGGCTGAAAAAGCGAAAATCGAACTATCATCTGCACAATCTACAGAAGTTAACCTTCCGTACGTGACTGCCGATGCATCAGGTCCTAAGCACATGAACGTTAAACTAACGCGTGCTAAACTTGAGTCATTAGTTGAAGACTTAGTAACTAAGTCAATTGAGCCACTTAAACGTGCTCTAGCGGATGCTGATTTATCTGTAAATGATATTAACGATATCATTTTAGTAGGTGGTCAAACACGTATGCCACTAGTACAAAAAACAGTTGCTGAGTTCTTTGGTAAAGAGCCACGTAAAGATGTCAACCCTGATGAAGCTGTAGCAGTAGGCGCGGCAATTCAAGGTGGTGTATTAGCAGGTGACGTTAAAGACGTACTATTACTAGACGTGTCTCCATTATCGCTAGGTATTGAGACAATGGGCTCAGTAATGACCGCGCTAATTGAGAAAAATACAACGATTCCTACTAAGAAATCGCAAACGTTCTCTACAGCAGAAGATAACCAATCTGCCGTTACGATTCACGTACTACAAGGTGAGCGCAAGCGTGCTAGCGACAACAAATCTCTAGGTCAATTTAACCTAGAAGGTATTCGTCCAGCACAACGTGGTACTCCACAAATCGAAGTAACTTTCGATGTAGATGCGGATGGTATTTTACATGTATCAGCGAAAGATAAAGATACAGGTAAAGAGCAAAAAATCACGATTCAAGCGTCTTCAGGCTTAAGCGATGAAGAAGTAGAAAAAATGGTTCGTGATGCAGAAGCTAACGCAGAAGAAGATAAAAAGTTTGAAGAGCTAGTAGCAACTCGTAACCAAGCTGATGCAATGGTACACGGTACTCGCAAGCAAATTGAAGAAGCTGGCGATGCACTACCAAGCGAAGACAAAGATGCAATTGAAGCAGCTGTTGTTGACCTTGAAGCAGCTATTAAGAGCGACGACAAAGCAGAAATTGAAGCTAAAACGCAAGCACTTGCTGAAAAGTCTCAAAAGCTAATGGAAATCGCTCAAGCTAAAGCGCAACACGGTGGCGCAGATGCAGGCGAGCAACCACAACAGTCTGCTAAGCAAGACGACGATGTAGTTGATGCTGAGTTTGAAGAAGTAAAAGACGACAAGTAATTGTCAGCTAAGCTTCTAACTAGCCTAAACAACATGATTTGCTCAAGTTTTTAGGGTAGGATGAACTTTTGAGGCGCGCAGGCTACAGCTTGTCGCGCCTTTTGTATGTATTTAAGGTTTAAAATTTTCATGATAAATCGATGTGATTTATCGGTTTATCCCGCAGCCTAGCTGCAAATAGAAAAGAGTAGTGTGATAGATATGTCAAAACGCGATTATTACGAAGTTCTCGGCGTAAGCAAAGATGCAAGCGAGAGAGACATAAAAAAAGCGTATAAACGCTTAGCGATGAAATATCACCCAGATCGTACCGCCGGTGATAAAGATCTCGAAACTAAATTTAAAGAAGTAAAAGAAGCTTACGAGATTTTAACCGACGATCAAAAACGTCAAATGTATGACCAATACGGCCATGCTGCCTTTGAACAAGGCGGTGGCGGCGGTCACGGTGGCTTTGGCGGTGGTGGTCAAGGCGATTTTGGTGATATTTTTGGTGATGTGTTCGGTGACATTTTTGGTGGCGGTGGTGGCCGTCGTCAATCGCGTCAACAACGTGGATCAGATTTACGTTACAACATGGACCTAAGCTTAGAAGAAGCGGTTCGTGGTAAAGAAGTAGAAATAAAAGTACCTACGTGGGTTAGCTGTAAGCCATGTGATGGCAGTGGTGCAAAAGCGGGCTCTAAGCCTAAAACATGTACTACGTGTCATGGTGCTGGCCAAGTGCAGATGCGCCAAGGTTTCTTTGCTGTTCAACAAACGTGTCCTACGTGTCAGGGACAAGGTCAGATTATTTCAGACCCATGTGATAAGTGTCACGGACAAGGGCGTGTTGAGAAAACGAAAACGTTGTCAGTTAAAATTCCAGCAGGCGTAGATACAGGCGATCGTATTCGTTTAACCGGTGAAGGCGAAGCGGGTATGCACGGAGCGCCAGCTGGCGACTTATACGTGCAAGTATCGGTACGCGAACACCCAATTTTTGTACGCGATGCGAATAACTTGTACTGCGAAGTGCCAATTAGCTTTACTACCGCAGGTTTAGGTGGCGAAATTGAAGTGCCTACGCTTGATGGCCGTGCAAAACTTAAAATACCGTCTGAAACACAAACGGGCAAAATGTTCCGTATGCGTGGTAAAGGTGTTAAATCGGTTCGTAGTGGTGCTCAAGGTGACTTAATTTGTAAAGTAGTGATTGAAACGCCAGTTAACTTAAACGAGCGTCAACGCGAGTTACTTAAAGAGTTAGACGAGAGCATGGGCAAAGATAGCTCAAAAAACCGTCCTAAAGAGCAAGGCTTTTTTGACGGCGTTAAAAAGTTTTTTGACGATTTAACTAAGTAATTAGTTATCGTAAAAA
>CEQS01064028.1_pt1 | contig 24334 bp, 18 predicted proteins | sample 530981 | NCBI WGS metagenome assembly CEQS01 (sample SAMEA2621176, study PRJEB7988) | marine metagenome | biome: marine biome (ENVO:00000447); feature: mesopelagic zone (ENVO:00000213); material: "saline water (ENVO:00002010), including plankton (ENVO:xxxxxxxx)" | depth 800 m
TGATTTATTCAAAAGGAAAGTCAACCGTATCGGACAATTCCATTGATGGAATTAACGCCAAAGGTTCTTTTGCTGACGATTTAAGCCTGATTTCTATTGATCCGGACGGAAAGGAAGTAAATGTGATTTCCAACCAGGTAGGTGGAATAAATTCGATTGTTTCTAAAAATAGCAGTACTGCTGAGAAGTCGCTCTATGGAATACTTATCTCAGGAGGTAATGCTACGGGAATAATTGTAGTTGGCAATGCATTTGATAAGTTAAATACAAAGGCCGATGACGCCAGCAAGGTGACGCATTTATTTGGAATTAAGCCTACGGTTGAGTCCAGTGGCTCCTATAGAATTGATAGTAACTTTATTTCGGGGTCACAGGAATCGAATGGAGAATTCGTATGCATTGATGTAGCTTCTCCGAATAGTTCAAATGCTAAAATCAGAGGCAATCGTGTAAAAGCATCGACAAGTAATTTCTTTGAAAACGAGCTTATCGGGATCGACGTTGCCGGAAAAGTGACTCATACTAACCGGTTCGAAATACAGAATAACCTTATTGGAGATACATCCTTAAATGTGAACTTCACTATTTCAGCAATTAAGCTTAGTGGTGGGGCTTCGGGTAAATCCAAAACGGCATTTGGGATTCGTGTTTCTGAACCCACCAACGTTGTGCTAATTGATAATAACGCGGTTGGTGGAGTTTATTCTAATTCGAGTGGAAGAGAATTGCCATTTATTCCAATTTTGGTAGGAGGAGTCAGAGATAGCCTTGTTGTTGAGAATAATGCTATAGGTAATAGGAATGGGTTAAGAAATATGGTTTTCAATAATCATTCGGAATTTGAATACCTCATGTATTTTGATTTGCCCGATGGATTAACGAGTGCCATTATAAGAAACAACAGTATTGCCGGAGTACAGTTTATGGCAATGAATTCTGATGCTAAAGTTTATGGAATACGATCTACAAAAGGTACGGCAATAGGTGATTTATGGATATCTAATAATACTTTATCCGACCTTCATATTGATGGAAGTGGAGAAAAAGAATTTACAGGAATTTATACCGATAACAACAATACGCATCTCCTTGGCAATAAGGTTAATAATGTCCTTGTTTTAAGCTCGAAAATTGGAGATCAATTTTGGGGTCTTTATGTGGCCGAGAAAAATTCAAGCCATGAAATTAGAAATAATAGAATAGAAAAAATAACTCTAAGACGTGATCAAAATGAATCGCAAAACGCAATAGGAATTTTTACCTATGGTCCGTCCTCAACATTTAGCATATCGGAAAATTACATCTCGGAAATTACCCTGGGAGTGGTGGACTCGAGTGCATTATTTCAGGGAATAATAATTAACTCTTGTGTGCGTGCGAATATCCATAACAATGTGATATTGCACGGTACAAATGTTCAGGTTTCTTCTCAGCAAGCTTATGGCATCTATGATTTTGCTAACGCTGGTGACATTTTTATTCTGCACAATACGGTGGATTTAAAGGTAAACTTTATACCAGGAGGGCAGGGTAGAACAGCCTGTTACTACAAGAACAACAACGCTACTCGTAAAATATCAAACAACCTGTTTGCCAATCATTCTTCAAACGTTGGTGGTCCGCATTACGCCCTTTATTTTGCTAGCTCAGCAGGGGCAATAGGTTCCGATTTTAACCTGTTACATGTGACAGCAGATCCCAATAAATTGACACATTTTGCGGTAAACTATGATATAAATGGATGGAGGCAAAAGGGTTTTGGGCTTAAGTCGATTGCTCCTCCCAGTCAGAACTTTGTTAACCTTGGAACAGGTGAACAGTTAACCAGCCTGGGAAACGATATTGGGTTAACTACGTTGGGAATAAATACGGATTTTAATGGAAATTCGCGTCCCATGGACGGCGGCTACGATATAGGAGCCTTTGAAATTGCTACGGCCGGATTGCCTTCAGGAATTACTTCTGTGAATGACCATTATGCTGCAGCTGCAATCCGATTGAGTTTATTTCCCAACCCCGCTTCTGACGTGGTACATATCAATTTAGAAGAAGTGAATCTCCAGGAAGTTGAACTGAGAATTATTAATAACCTGGGGCAGACGGTCAAAACTCATTTACCCAATGGTTGGTTCGATTCCATAGATCTTAGTGAACTTAATGCCGGTGTTTATATTCTACAATTGGTTGGAGGAAGTGGTTTAGTAACTGAAAAACGATTTACTAAACTTTAATTCAATCTGCCTTTTTGGGCCTGCCCCTGACCGTACCACAATAGAAATACTCCCACGATAACCACGAGTGCGGGCAATACCAATGCTCCAAAAATGCTAATCCCGTCTTCTACCATGTAGGCATGGGTATATTGTACCGCAATTCCAGCCAATGAAGCAATGAACATGGAAGTTGTCATTTTCTTTCGAAACAATAGCGCAAGTGAACCTCCTAACCCGGCAAAAACAGCTAGCCCGAATCCGAAAATGGCCCATACGGGTTTATTCAGAAGCAGGGATTGTTGTTCTTCCGTAAAGGAACTTAAGGTTTCCGGAGTAGGGCTTAGGCTGGATACAAAGCTGAGTACTCCAATTAAATTCCATACAGTTGCAATTCCTGAGATAATCCAAAAGGATAAAGGTGTTTTGTTTTCTTGTGTCATAACATTCTAATTTGCACGTTCATAGGCTTCCATTAACCAGTTTATTAGTTCCTCATCAATCTGATTTATATCGGTTAGCTGCACCCGATGGGTGCACATAGTGCCAAAGGGACCTGAATTACCCAGTCGATCGGTAGTGGGTTTATCTTTAAGCTTTAATCCTAAATCAACTCGCGTTTTAGTTGCTGGCTTTACCAAGGCAAACTGCCTTTTTCGAATCAGGCTTACGCTATCCTTTTTTGGAGTTTTGGTGATATCACTTCCAAATTGATCTACCGTCGATATTATCTTTTCCAGTATGGGCCTTAAGTGTTCTTTTCCTTGGTATTGGTTGTCAATGAGTTCAGTAGGGTTGTTCGAGGCCGCATCAGCTTCCCTCGCTTTTAGCGAAACAAAATTGGCAAAGCCGTGTGTAAAACCATGTTCCGATTTAAGGTAGGAAACAATTTGTCCGTGTTTCTCTAATCCGGATTGACGTACAATACCCTTCCAATGATTTAAACCTTTGCCGGTTTTTTCTAACAGTCCTTTTTCCATGTATTCAATATTTTATACAAGGATAAAAGCAAAAGAAAACGATGTATTGTAAAATATTTACCTGGTGAAATATTAGTCCAGTGGAAAGAAATTAGGTTCAGATTTGTAATGCTCCAATTCGATAAACTCCGTAGGGTTGAACCCCGAGAAACGCTTAAATTCTTTAATGAAATGCGATTGATCGGAATAGCCGCATGAATAAGCAATTTCTGCCCACGAAATTTTTTCTTCCTTCATTAATCGCTGGAATATTTGATTGAACCGAACGATACGCAGATAGGTTTTTGGAGTTAGGCCTACGAATTTCTTAAACTGCTGAATCATGTGTTTTTGCGAGGTGGGATAATCGGTTTTAACCTTCTCGAAAACTCCATTTTCGGTATCCATGATATGGATACAATTAATGAGTACTTCAGGTGGTTCATTCATTGCGTTGAACTGCTTTAATAGCCAGTCCTCTATTGTATTAAACTTGTTAGCTGGAGAATCTGCCAGCATAATTTGGTTACGAATGGTAGTAGTGTTCCCATTAAATACCTGCTGTGCATCAACCACCTGATTGGTGTAATCGGAAATGTCTTTGTTTATAAAGGGAAAAGCACCATAGGGTTTAAACTGAATCGCCAGCATTTCTGAATTCGGATGGGCCGAAATGGAAAGATAATCTTCAAATGCTCCACTGTACCAGGCCTCCCGATATTCGGCAATCGGCTTTAAGCTAAGGTTGTCATATACGTTTCTAAGCAAATTATCCAGTTCAAAAATGAGGAAAGAATGTCCGGTAGGCACCACTCTTTCCATGGAATGATCGGGATTAAAGTGCTTGAAATAGATCAGGGTTTCTACATATTTACCAAGTATTCCTTTAGGGGTTTTAGTTTCAAAAATCATCAGGAATCAAAAATACACGAATCAAATTCTGATGGCTTAACCGAATACTAAATGGTGAAAACACTAAATTTGATACCGGTTAAGAATGCCAGAAGGGTTTCAATATTAGTTAATTAACAGGAAAATGGACATTATGGAATTATCAGTCTCTGTAGAAATAAATAAACCACGAGAAGAGGTTTGGAAAGCTATTGTTGATTTCGAAAATTGCTCCAATTACATTGAAAGCATCACAGACCTGCAAGTTTTGGAAAAACCGGCTGATACCCTCATTGGGTTTAAGTGGAAGGAAACCCGGGTACTGTTTGGCAAGGAGGCGACTGAAACCATGTGGATAACCGACTATGTAGAAAATGAGTATTATCAGACACGTGCAGAGAGCCATGGCTCCATTTATAAATCCTGGTTATCCATTGAACAAGTAGGCGACAAATCACAGCTGACCATGTCCTTCGAGGGCCAGGCACAATCCTTTTTTGCCAAGGTGTTTTCGGTATTAATGGGTTCCATGATGAAGGGATCGATGAAGAAGGCCTTACTCAAGGATCTAAATGATATTAAAGGGTACCTGGAATCAAAATAGAATTGATTTTACCGGTCCTATGAAACACATCATTCCATTTATTGGGGTTATTGCAATATGCCTGATTCAAGGTTACAGTGGGCTGGCTCAAATTCAGAATACAAGAAAAGTACCCTACAAATGGAATACGGACACTTCGAAGCGAAATATTGTTTTATCTGAATTAATTTCCGTTCTTCCCAGGCATTCCTTTCCAACGATTAATTATCCCGATTTCCTGGAAAAAGAGTCAGGACTGGCCAGCTTTTACCAATATGAACCTGTAATAGCGGTATCAATTAATGGGGAGAGTAAGGCCTACCCAATGAACATGCTAACCATGCATGAAATGTCAAACGACAGTTTGGGAGGAATTCCCATTCTCCCAACTTATTGTCCCTTGTGTAATTCCAGTGTGGTTTACGATAGAAGATTGACGTATAAAGGAAAGGAATATGTTTTTGAGTTTGAAGTATCGGGAATGCTAAGAAACAGCGATATGGTTATGGCCGATAAACAGACCGAAACCTGGTGGCAGCAATTGACCGGTAAGGGGTTGGTTGGAGAACTTTCCGGAGTGGAGTTGAAGGTAATTCCGTCCATGGTAATTTCGGTCAGGGAATTTTTTGAAAGGTACCCGGATGGTAAGATTCTGTCTCCTAAGAATGGCACATCGTCTGAAGAACAATATGGAACAAACCCATACGAGAGTTACGACAATCAATTGAACAAACCCTATAGTCGTTACTACGATTATTCCAAACTGGACAAAAGGCTACCGGCCATGGAAAGAGTTATTGATTTGGAGGGAAAGAACGGATATAAAATTTATCCCTATTCAGCTATTGCTCAAAAGGGAGTGATTAACGATTCCTATGACGATAAGAACATAGTAATATTCTATAAACCGGGGTTGATTTCCATACTGGATCAGAAGGATATTTCCAAATCCAAAGCGGTAGGCTCGGTTACCATGTTCTCTTCGGAAGTTGATGGAAGTGTTCTAACTTTCAAAAAAGAAAAAGAAGTTTTTGTAGACCAGGAAACAGGAAGTTCTTGGGATATAACGGGGCGCTGCATCAGTGGTAAATTGAAGGGAAAGGAACTTACACCGGAGCGCTACAGCAACCATTTTGCTTTTGCCTGGTTAACCTTTTATCCGGAATCGGAGATTTACGAACAGTGATTTTAAGGGAATTTGGTTGATTAAACCTTAACCCAGGTCCTTTTTCAAATATTCTCCGGTATAGGAGTCTTTAGCTTGTAATAGGTTTTTAACCGTTCCGTGGAAAACCAGTTGTCCCCCTTTGTCTCCTCCTTCAGGGCCCAGGTCAATGATGTGATCGGCAATTTTTATGATGTCCATGTTGTGTTCAATCACCAAAACCGTATTCCCATGATCGACCAATTTGTTAAGCACTTCAAGCAATACCCGAATGTCTTCAAAATGCAAGCCTGTAGTAGGTTCGTCGAGGATGTAGAAGGTGTTTCCTGTATCCCGTTTCGACAATTCAGCAGCTAGTTTTACCCGTTGAGCTTCACCACCCGAAAGGGTAGTACTGCTTTGGCCCAGGGTAATGTAACCCAAGCCTACATCCTTAAGGGTTTTAATTTTTTGCAGAATAGAAGGAATGTGCTCAAAAAATTCCACTGCATCTTCTATTGTCATGTTGAGTACATCGGAAATGGACTTTCCTTTGTAACGGACCTCAAGCGTTTCGCGGTTGTACCTTTTACCATCACATTCTTCGCAATGAACATACACGTCGGGCAAAAAGTTCATTTCAATGGTTTTTACTCCAGCTCCCTTACAGGTTTCACAACGTCCGCCTTTAACATTAAAGGAAAAACGACCCGGTTTATAACCTCTGATTTGAGCTTCTGGTAGCCTGGAAAACAAGGATCGGATATCGGTGAAAACTCCGCTGTAGGTAGCCGGGTTTGAACGTGGGGTTCTACCAATGGCCTTTTGATCAATTTCTATAACCTTATCAATGTGCTCAAGTCCTTTTATTGATTTGTACTCCAGTGGTTTTTTAACCGCTCTAAAAAAGTGGTGGTTCAAAATGGGGTAGAGGGTGGAGTTGATAAGGGTGGATTTTCCAGAGCCCGAAACACCCGTAACCACAATGAATTTGCCCAATGGAAAGTTTACGGTTACGTTGTTTAGGTTGTTTCCCTTTGCTCCTGTAAGTGTTAGTTTTTTGCCGCTTCCTTTTCTAACCTTTTTTGGAATTTCTATTTCCTTTCTTCCGCTTAAATAATCAGCGGTAACCGTGGGAGCACCTAAAATTTGATCAGGACTACCTTCGGCCACAATTTCTCCTCCGTGTACACCGGCTCCGGGACCAATGTCCAGCACGTGATCGGCATTAAGAATCATGTCTTTATCATGTTCCACCACCATAACCGAATTACCAACGTCTCTCAGGTTTTTTAGCGCCTGAATCAACCGATCGTTGTCACGCTGGTGTAAACCAATACTGGGTTCGTCCAAAATGTAAAGTACCCCAACCAGCTGCGACCCAATTTGGGTGGCCAGTCGAATCCGCTGTGCTTCTCCACCGCTTAGGGTTTTTGCCGATCGGTTCAGGGTCAAATAATCCAGCCCGACACTAAAAAGGAAATCAATTCGGGTCCTAATCTCTTTTAATACGTCATGGGCGATTACATTTTGCTTTTCATCCAATCGACTTTCAATGCCATTGAACCATTCCTTGAGGTGGACAATGTTCATCGAAGCCAAATCGCCTATATTTTTATCACCTATTTTAAAATAGAGGGCTTCTTTTTTCAACCGGCTTCCATGGCACTCTGGACATTCCACCTTGTTCATAAACCCGCTGGCCCATCGTTGGTAGCCGGCACCAAAATCTTCGCCAATAGCGTTGGTAATAAAGTTGACCACTCCTTCAAACAAACTTGAATAGGAACTGGTAACACCGGCCATTTTACTTTTAATTACGAGTGATTCATTTGAGCCATACAGGATTTCGTTTATGGCTTCTGGCGGTAACTTATTGATGGGGTCGGTAAGCTTGAAATTGTATTTTTCTCCTATAGCTTCTACCTGCTTAAAAATCCATGAACTTTTAAATTTTCCAAGCGGTGCAATTCCACCCTGCTTAATGCTCAATTTGTCGTTTGGAATAATCTTTTTCAGGTCAATTTCAGAAACTTCACCTAATCCGTTGCAGTTGGGACAAGCACCCTTGGGTGAATTGAAACTGAAAAGATTAGGGGCAGGCAGGTCGTACGCAATACCGGTGGTAGGACACATGAGGTTTCTACTGAGGTATCGGTTTTGCCCCGATTCGGGTTCCAGTACCATAATCACATTCTTACCCATGCGCATGGCCAATTTCAGTGATTCAGCAATTCGCGGACGCGCATTGTCTTCCACTTTAACCCGATCTACTACTACTTCAATATCATGGGTTTTGTAACGATCGACCTGCATTTTGGGCTCAATTTCCATGATCTCGCCATCGACCCGAACCCTAAGGAAGCCTTTCTTTCGAATGCTTTGAAACAGTTCCCGGTAATGACCTTTTCTGCCTCGAACCACGGGGGCCAATAGCAATAACTTCTTATCCGGAAACAGGCTATAAATCAAATCCAGAATTTCCGGGTCGGAGTACTGAACCATTTTTTCACCGGTATTGTAAGAGTAGGCATCGGAGGCCCTGGCATACAACAGACGTATAAAGTCATAGATTTCTGTTATGGTTCCCACCGTTGAACGGGGGCTTTTATTTACCGTCTTCTGTTCAATGGATATTACAGGGCTTAAGCCATTAATTTTGTCTACATCGGGCCGTTCCAGGGTGCCAATGAATTGCCGTGCATAGCTGGCAAAACTTTCAATGTACCTGCGTTGTCCTTCTGCATAAATGGTATCGAAGGCCAATGAGGATTTTCCGCTCCCGCTAAAACCGGTAACAACAACCAGTTTATCCCTGGGAATAGTGACTGAAATATTTTTCAGATTATGCTCTCTGGCACCATAAACTTCTAGAAACTCACTCAATTTTATTCAGGTTATAGGGAATCGGAATTGGTGGTATCCGGTTTAAAATTCGGAGTTTCTAACATGAGTTTATTTCGGTATTCTTCCGTTGGAATAAGCAATGTGTAGGTCTTATTGGACGAGTTTTTTAGATAGGGTTTTCGCAACCAAGGATTGAAATACTTCAGTACCTTGTAATTAATACCAATTTCCTTGGCATAATAAGCAAAGTTGGTAACGGAACTATCCAATTGAATTTCTTCAGTCGGAATTGACGGGTACAGGTCTTTCATTCGGTAATTGAATCCAAACTGCTGTGGGTTAGCAAGAATGTATTTCAAAGCAATGATGCGGAAAACATAACGCGATGTTTCTTCATTTAACAGTAAATCGTAATAGCTGGATACGCGCTGTTTTTCCATCTGACGTTGCATTCCGTTCATGCCCATGTTGTAACTCGAAGCAGCTGAGGTCCATGATCCAAATTTTTCTTTGGCTTCCAACAAGTACTGACAGGCTGCCTCTGTCGATTTTTCTACATGGTATCTTTCATCAATCTGATCGTTGATGGTAAGTCCATATTCCTTTCCGGTCGATTTCATGATTTGCCAAAACCCGGTAGCACCGGCAGGAGATACAATGGGGGTGAGTCCACTTTCGATTAAGGCCAGGTATTTAAAATCATCGGGAACATTGTTCTTTTTCAAGATCGGTTCAATAACGGGAAACCATCGATTGGCCCTTTTCATGAGCAGAAAACCGTTGGATTGCCAGTAGGTATTAACTAACAATTCCCGGTCTAGCTTTTCGCCAACATCGATTAGCTGAGTAGGAACCTGTTCTCCCGCAAAATCAATTTCTGAAGGCAAATTAAGGGTATAAATCTGGTAGTTCTGATTGAACATACGCTGATGAGAAACATTTTCTTTCTCTTCGTAGGTAGAATAGGTGAAAAGGTAAAATACAACTGCAGCTAAGCCAATTCCAGCACCAAAGAAGGATAACTTACTTAACGTTTTACTTATTTCCATTGCTCTTTTTAAATTTTTCTTTTGTTTTTGGCAATTGCGTAATTGCAAATAAAGTTCCAAAAACTATCACGAAGAAAGATAGAAAAAGGGCTGTGAGCATATGGCTCCAAATGTGAAATTTATTAACAATCAAATAGATCAAAATGAAGGAAATAAATCCAATAACAATGTATACCCGAGCTACATTACGATCGGTTAACCCCAGGTAATTCAAATGATGGGTGGTGTGGTCTTTTCCTCCTACAAATGGGCTTTGTCCTCGGCGCAATCGATTGATAATGACCGTTAATGTATCGCTAATAGGAATAATAAAAGCCAGTACCGTTATGGTAAACTGCTTGGTTATGGCTTCGTCTTCGGTAATTCCTTTGTTATTCCAGAAAAAGATAATTCCGATGGCTGCTAAAAAGATTCCCAGGAACTGGCTGCCCGTGTCTCCCATAAACATTTTTGAGGGGTTCCAATTAAAGAACAGAAAACCAATCAGGCCTCCTGCTACTCCCAATAAAGTAGTCATGTAGAATTGGTTGAAATCGGGGCTTACCCAGGCACAGGTAAGTGCACTAAACAGGATAAAAATGGAAGCCAGGGTGGTAATGGCATCCATGTTATCAAGCATATTAATACTATTCATTACCGCAACTACCCACAATATGGTAAAGATGTAGTTGAACAACTGGAGTTCAAATATAGATATGTAAGTTCCGGTAAGTATTAGCACCCCTCCACAGGCAATCTGAACCAAAAACTTAAGAAGTGGGTTCGTGTTGTAAGCATCATCCGATAATCCCATTAGAAAACCCATTCCGGAAGAAATCAAGATTCCTATGTGTTGCAGGTTGAGGAGGTCAGTTCCACGATTAAAGAAAATGGTATAGATGGAGTAAGTTACCAGAAACAGGATATAAAAGGAAATACCTCCCAGTGAAGGTTTGGTAACCGATGACCAGCGAATCATTCCTTCATCGACATGTCGTTGCCCCAGGTTTTTAGAGAATTTTAAAAAGATGGTGTTAAGAAGCACCGATAGCAATACAGCGAAAGTAAATAGCCCAACGTATTTGAACGTATCGATTTGACTCATAACTACTAGTAATCAAATTTGCTTGTAAAAGCAGCAAGCTTTGTTTGAACTTTGTCCTTTTCTGAAAGAATTGGAGAACTTACTCCCCAATCGATATTTAAATCCGCATCATCCCACGCAATCCCTTCTTCAGAATCTTTATCATACACATTGCTGCACTTATAACTGAATAAAGTATTTGGTGCAAGGGTTGCAAAACCGTGTGCAAACCCTTCAGGAATGTACATCAGGTGTTTGTTTTCCTGAGAAAGAATAGCAGAAAATTGTTGGCCATAAGTTGGAGATCCTTTTCGAATATCTACTGCAACGTCCAGGACTTTACCAAAAATAACCCGAACCAATTTTGCCTGGGCATAAGGTACATTCTGAAAATGAAGTCCCCTAAGTACTCCGTGTTCTACCGAAAGGGACTGGTTATCCTGGATAAAAGTATCGGTTATGCCAATTTTTTTAAAAGCATTGATGTTATAAGGTTCGTAGAAGTATCCACGATGATCCTCAAAAACCCGAGGTTTTAACAACTTAACCCCATTTAAAGCCTCTTCAATAATTTCCATTACTAGCCTTTGCTTCTAAATTTTCTCATAAATGCCCTGGATTGAACATCACGATCTTCTGATTCTTCGTAATAACCTCCGTAGCCATAACCGTATCCATAGCCATAACCGTAGCCATATCCATATCCATAGCTGTAGTTATAACCATACTTTCTACCCTGAATATCAACACCGTTGAGTACTACAGCAAGCTTCGTAATCTTATTCTCATTTACTATTCGATCGACCATTTGAACAAAGGATCTTTTCGAATATTCTGCCCGGAAAATATAAAGTGGGTAGTCTGCCATTTTTAAGGCTTCGATTCCATCGGTAACCAATCCAACAGGAGGGTTATCAATGATAATCAGGTCGTACATTTCTTTTAGTTCTTCAACAATTTTTTCCAGGTTGCCATTGATAATAAGCTCTGATGGATTCGGAGGAACAGGGCCTGCGGTGATAAAATGGAGGTTGTCGAGTTGGCTTTTTTGAACGGTATCGGCAATTTTATCTTTACCGATCAATAGTGTACTCATTCCGTTCTTATTACCGACGTTAAACCCTTTATGAATTTTGGGTTTTCTCATATCCAAATCCAGAATGATTACCTTCTTTCCTCCAAATGCGATGATTCCTCCCAAATTAATGGCAACAAAGGTTTTTCCTTCTCCTGATATGGTAGAGGTTACTGCTAGTACCTTAGGTCCTGTTTTTTTGGTGGATAAGAACTGAAGATTGGTACGAATTCCACGAAACGATTCAGCCAGGATCGATTTTGGTTTTTTGTCCACCACAAGTTGCGATACCGGTATATTGTCCTTTACTTTAGGTACAACCCCTAGAGTACCAACTGAAGCGTGTGTCAGTTTAACGATTTCATTCAAGGAGCCAATGCTATTGTATAGCAGGTATCGAATAATAACCAAAATGGTACTGAATACGGCAGCTATCACAAAGAAAACAATGTAAACCATATTCCGGTTAGGTGAAATTGGCATACTGGGAGGAATGGCTTTTTCCAGGATAACACTTTCCGGGGTAATTCCCGCATTGGAAATAGAATACTCCGCCTTCTTTTCAAGTAAAAGCGTATAAAACTTTTCATTAATTGAAAACACCCTTTTCAGGCGGTTGTACTTGAGCTCCTGTAAGGGGAGTCCGGTAAATGTATCCTCAATGTCTTTGATTTTCTGTTCGACATTTTGCATGCGACTTTCAATCTTATTGCTGGAGCTGTTAATGCTTTCAACCAATAGCTTTTTCTGGATCGAAATCTGATATTCGAGGTTTTTTACACGTCCATTATCTGCTGTTACCTCATAGAGCGATTGTTCACGTTCCAATAACAATTCATGTAGAAACTGAATTTGTTTTTTAATTCCAATTTCGAATTGCGTGCCGGCAAGTAATGGAAGCAGGTCATATACATCAACTGAATCCTTTTCACCATCGCTGGCAGCTTTTAGTTCATCAAGAATGTCTTTTTCCAATTCAAGTTTTATAAGCTCCTCTTCCAACAAAGCCAGTCGATCGATATACATTTCCGTGAAGTTCTCCGTTTTGGAGACCTTGTTGTCAATCTTAAACTCCTGAATGGAAACTTCGGAACTCTTTAGCCTGGTAAATACTTCGCTGGATTGATGATCGATAAATTCCAGAATCTGGTTCGAACTGGTTATTTGCCGTTGCAAATCGTAGTCGATAAATCCTCCCGATATGGCATTGGACAAATCCGCTGCCTTCCTAGGGTTATAGTCCGAAAAGGAAATCTCCACAGAGTTGGCTGCCTGGTTAAGCAATTTCACCTTTAGACTTTTGCTGTATTTGCTTATTATTTCTGCATCTGAGTTTAGCCTGAAATAGAAGTCATTGTTAGATAGGTCGGTCTGCTCACTTTTTATGATGTCAAAATCAATGATTATGAATTTAAGTTCTACAAACCCCAAGTCTTCCCACTTGTTGGTGGACAGTCGTTTTTCTACGGTTTCTTTACCATTTTCAATGGTAAGAATCAGTTCTTTTTCAGATTCAAAATAGACGTAGTAGTCTTTACCAAAAGCCTCTGGAGATTTAATCTCAAACTTAACCTCGAACGGACAAGATTTATAATGCTCGAAGGTTAGAAATTCTCCTTCGGTATAGTAACTAATGGTTAAAGGAAGTTTGGCGAAAATGGTTTTTAAAAATTCCTTGGACCGAATAATTTCAATGTCGGCAGAGATATCTGCTTTTTCGTTCATTCGCTCAAGGTCAAGGACCTGCGTGGCTCTGTTTTGTTCTTTAAGCTGCAGAATACTGGAGGAACTATAAATAGGTTGTGTGTAGCGTAGGTATAGAGAGCTACTTATAAAAGCTATTACAAAAAAAGCAAGCACAAAGAGGAGGCTTTTTTGAGCCAAATGAACAAACAGACCAATCTCGAACTCCTGACTAAAGTTAGTTAAGCGTTCTTTGTACTTATCTAAATTTTCATTATTACGCGAAGTATCCTCGTGTATCATATAACTTTATAAAGCTTGAAGACTTCCAAACGTTGTCAATACAAGTAAAAGAGCGGTTAGAATACCAATGTAGGGAGATATTTCCTTGAAGAATTTTGCAGCCAATTGCTTTCGTGGTTCTACATATATGATGTCCTCCGTTTGAACAATCATGTTGGCGTACATCAGCCCGTTAATGGTACTCATATCAAATTCGTATACCAACGGATCATTGGGATCATCGGTTTTACGAATCAATTTAATTTTTTGTGCCTTTCCATTTTCAGATACACCTCCTGCCAATGCAAGGGCTTCCATTAGGGTTGTGTTGTTGTTTTGCAATCCAATAACCCTGGCTTGTCCCGATTCACCGGGGAAAACAATTACCCTTCGGTTGAGAACCGAAATTTGAACAAATGGATCGTTAAATGAATAGGTATACTTTTTTTGAAGATACAGCTCCGCTTGACGAATTGTCATGCCTTCCAGGGTAACTCTGCCAAGAATTGGCAATTTGGTGGTACCATCGTATTCTATCAAATATTGAAACAAGGTTTGGTTTTGTCCAATATTCATCATTTGGTTGTTCTGACTCATGGTTGTAATGTCAATCAGCTTAAACCCGTCATTGGCAAATAGCCTGAAATAGAAAAGGTCATTGGGCTGTAGTACGTATTGATCTATAACCGTATCAGGAACAGTATCGAAGGCGTAATCTTTTGGCGTTTCAAACATTATACTTTGATTCAGCCACTTACAGCTAGAAAAGGAAAGCGAAATGCCAATAAATAGGAATGCCCAGAGTAGTTTTCTCATCAAATTAAAATTAGCTGCAAAAGTATAATTAATAATTTCTCCTATTTTCATCCTTTTCCAAGGATTTGCTGGTAAAGTTGCGTTGTATCGCGAATGAGTCTGTCGTAATGGAAGTTTCTAAAAACGAAGTCTTTACCCGCCTCACTAAGGCTTTTTCTTTTAGTCTCATCGTCGACAAGGGATTGAAGATTTCTGGAAAACTGCTCCTTATCGCCAATATCGTTAAGCAAGGCAGACTGGTTGGGTAAAACCACGTTTTCAATTCCTCCTACATTCGTTGAAACAATTGCCTTCTCGGCTGCCTGTGCCTCAATTAAACTTACAGGAGTTCCTTCATTCAAGGAAGTAAGGGTTACAACATCCAGTCCGGGTAGTACTGTGCTTACATCTTTTATCCAGGAGGTGAAAATCAGATCAACACTGGGGTTTGTTTTGGAGTCAAAAGTTAGTCCAAGATTCGCGGCCAGTTCTTCAATATGAGCCCTTTCCTCACCATCTCCAATAATAAAAGCCTGAAAAGATGTTTTGGAGTTGTTCTTTAACCACTTAAGACCCTCTAAAAATAAGAAGTGGTTCTTTATAGGTACCAACCGGCCAATTATTCCAATTGCCACTTTATCTTCCAGCTTATAGCTACTTCGAAACAAACTGCGATGTTCATTTTGATCAACCAGGAAGCGATTTAAATCAAATCCCAGGGGAATAACCTGGATTTTATCGGCAGGGCAAATACTATGATCTTCCGAGAGTTCTTTTTTCTGAATATCGCTTATAGCTATTATTTTATCGCACCTATTGGCCAAATAACGCTCAATCGATTTGTAAGCTCTTGATTTTATAGGATTAAAGTATCCGTGAAATACATGGCCGTGAAATGTATGCACCAGGTGGGGTATATGGCAATGAATCGCAGCTAATCGACCAAGCGCTCCAGCTTTAGAGGCATGAGTATGTACAATGTCAGGTTTAAACTCCTCAATGATCTCCTTGATTTTTTTATAGGATTTATAATCGTTTCCAGGATTTAATTCCCTCCTCATGGTAGGAATGATGGTTGGTTTTAGACCAAGGTCTTCAGGAATGTGCAATGAACTGGCTTCACTTTCGTCCTTTTCTCCACCAATGAGCATGGTTTCGAACTCTTCGGGCATATACCTGCTTAAGTAGGAAGCATTATAGGTAGGACCTCCTAAGTTGAAGCGATTTAATATGCGTAGAATTTTTGGCATTAATTCAGGATGTATTTTTTATACCAGTGTTGAAAAATGAACAGGTTCCAGATAGTTCCTGCTGAATCTCCCGGATTTTTGCTCTGTAAATTTTTTAGTTCAACCTCAATGGCTTTGTAATTAAAGATTCCCTGGGCTTGTATAAACTCTTCCTGTAAATACTCGTTTTCGAGTTTGTCCTTCAATTCATTCTTAAGCCAGTTGAGCAGGGGAACTTCAAATCCTTTTTTACCCCGGTCATATAATTCGTCAGGCAAATGTTCCCGAAAGGCATCTTTTAGGATCTTTTTTCGGGTACTTGAGTTAATTTTAAATTCGATTGGAATTTGAAAGGCAAAGTCAACCACATCGGTATCCAGGAAGGGGGTTCTAACCTCCAGGCTGTTTGCCATGCTCATCATGTCTACTTTGTACAACATGTCATTGGGTAAAACCAATTGCATGTCCGTGTAAAGTACTTCATTAAAATCGCCGTCCTTGCTTATGTTCTTTAAATACTGTTCTTTTCGCTTTTTATAAGTAAAAGCTAGGTCGGTTAATCGTTGCTCATTTTCCTCTTTGGCTTCCGACAATAGGTAGTTGGCCTGTTCCTCAGACCGGAAAGAGGCCCAACGCCAATAACGGTCTCTGGGACCTAAGTTAACGCCTTCTCTAAAGCGTTGAATCTGCCGATTCAAATTTCCCAATTTGCCATCCCGGCTTTGCGGAAGCACTTTTAGCAGAGGGGCAGATCCCAATGCAACCCGATCTTTGATTCCAAGGTTTCTCACTTTGTATTCTGCAAAGTGCTTATTATACCCAGAGAACATTTCATCGGCTCCATCCCCTGACAATGCCACGGTAACGTGTTTTTTGGTTTCCTTACTTAAGATAAACACATTAATGGCACTACTATCGGCAAAAGGCTCATCGATATAGTCTAGGAATTCGTCAAGGTTGGAATAGAAGTCATCACTACTCAGCTTAAATGGGTGGTGGTTAGATTTTATTTTTTTTGCTACCAATTCTGCGTATTCCGTTTCATCGTAGTATGGATTATCTGAAAAACCAATGGAGAAGGTTTCCAATTTATCGGTATGCCTGCTGGCTAGTGTGGAAATAACCGAACTGTCAATTCCACCTGAAAGAAATGCGCCCAATGGTACATCAGAGATCATTCGTTTTTTTACGGATTCATCCAACAAGCTAATCAACGTTTTTTGCGCATTGGAATAGGTAGAAGGGTTTAGGTCCATGGTATTAAACGAAGACTTCGGAATTTCGTAGTAACGCGTTGGTTCAATGTTAGAGATCCATTCTTTTTCTTTGGTGTCAATAAAGATAAAATGTCCTGGATTCAATTTGTGAACATCTTCCAGTATCGTATTGGGGTAGGGGATATAGTTCAATTGAATATAGGAGAATAATGAAGCCCGATCTATGATTTTTGGAATTTCCATTTCCATAATCCCTTTCATTTCAGAAGAGAAACAAAAGTCCTGATCTTGTACGGTCCAGTAGAGCGGTTTAATACCCATGCGATCCCTGGCAACAAAAAGGGTTTTATCCTGATTGTCCCAAACTGCAAACGCAAAGAATCCATTTAGCTTTTGAAGGCATTCTTCTCCATATTTAATGTAAAGTGCAAGAAGAACCTCAGTATCACTTTTGGTATCGAACCGGATTCCTTCTTCCTCCAACAATTTTCGGTAGACTCCAAAATTGTAGATCTCACCATTAAAGATCAGGGTATACCTTCCACTGCGATCGGTCATTGGTTGGTTCGCGGCCGAGGATGTATCTATAATAGATAATCTGCGATGGCCCATGGCAATACCATTTTGTTGGAATACCCCCTCGGCATCAGGGCCTCTTTTTGCTAATACGTTAGCAGAATTTACAATTTTTCGTAAGCGGGATTGGTCGCTGGATGTAGTACATAAAATGCCTGAAATTCCACACATAATTAGGACGTGAAGTTAAACACTAGCACTTGTATGAGGGCTTAATTTCATAGATTATTTGTCAACTTTCTAGAATTAAAAAGCCCTCACCAATTTTGGCAAGGGCTTCACTCAATAATTTATAAAACTAAGATTCGCTATCGCTATATATGAATTACCTCGTCATATGCAGCAGCAGCAGCTTCCATCACAGCTTCACTCATAGTTGGATGAGGGTGTACGGTCTTAATTAATTCATGCCCTGTAGTTTCCAGTTTTCGAATGGCTACAATTTCGGCAATCATTTCAGTTACGTTGTATCCGATCATGTGTCCACCAAGTAATTCACCGTACTTGGCATCGAAAATCAATTTAACAAAACCTTCGTTGTGTCCTGCCGCACTGGCTTTACCGGATGCCGAAAATGGAAATTTACCAACCTTGATGTCAAGTCCTGCATCTTTAGCTGCTTTTTCCGTCATACCTACCGAAGCAACTTCCGGGAAGCAATAAGTACAGCCCGGTATATTGTTATAATCAATGGTTTCGGGGTTTAATCCAGCAATTTTTTCTACTGCTGTTATTCCTTCAGCGGAAGCCACGTGAGCCAAGGCTTGACCCGGAACGATATCTCCAATGGCCCAAACGGTAGGAATATTGGTTTGATAATAATCGTTCACCATTACCTTACCTTTATCGGTAGCAACACCAACATCTTCAAGACCAATGTTCTCAATATTGGTTGCGATTCCTACAGCGGATAAAACGATATCGCAATCAATGGTTTCTTCGCCTTTTTTGGTTTTAACCTTTACTTTACACCCAGCGCCTTTGGTGTCAACAGAAAGTACTTCTGATGATACCATCACTTTCATTCCAGATTTTTTGAATGAACGGCCCAATTGCTTGCTCACATCCTCATCCTCAACAGGAACGATGTTCGGCATAAACTCAATTAGGGTTACTTCCGTACCCATGGTTTGATAGAAATAGGCAAACTCAGAACCAATAGCACCTGATCCGACCACAACCATTTTTTTAGGTTGTTTTGGTAAGGTCATGGCTTCTCGGTAACCAATTATTTTCTTACCGTCTTGTGGCAAGTTTGGAAGTTCACGGGAACGAGCACCGGTAGCCAGAATTACATTCTTACCTGAAACTTTTGATTTGGTACCTTTGTCATCGGTTACTTCAACTTCAGTACCCGAAACAAGCTTACCGGTTCCTTTAATTACATCAATTTTGTTTTTCTTCATCAAGAAGGTAACACCGTTGCTCATTTTTGTAGCAACACCACGACTTCGTTCAACTATTTTATTAAAATCGGCCGAAGGATCCTTAACGGAAATTCCAAAATCTTCAGCGTGATTTAGGTATTCAAATACCTGTGCACTTTTAAGTAGAGCTTTAGTTGGAATACATCCCCAGTTCAGGCAAATTCCACCTAAAGATTCACGCTCGATAATTGCGGTTTTAAGTCCTAATTGAGATGCCCGGATAGCCGCAACATATCCACCGGGTCCACTTCCTAATACTACTAAATCGTAAGCCATAGAATAATTTTTTTCGAGCCACGAAATTAAATCAAATTGCAGAACTAGAGTAGGGATAAAAACATTCAATTATGCTCAATTGCAGAATGACGGACTTATTCGTAGACTTCCTGCATTGCTCTGCATATGGCCTTGAATTATTCCAGTTCATAAAGAGTTAAAGCCAATAAAACATTTACTTATCTGCCTGTTTACCAACCTTATTATATATTTACACATTAAACTTAAAAATATACACCTATGATTTTAGAAGTTAACTATCAGGAGAAATACTCGCGTGGCGAATTGCTTCTTCGTTCATTCTTTGGATGGCTATACATTGTTTTGCCCCATATCTTTCTATTGATGTTTCTACAGATCTGGTCATCAATACTGACCTTCATTTCTTTCTGGTCGATCATGTTTACCGGAAGGTATCCTAAAAGCTTTTTTGAATTTCAGGTTCAGTTACTTCGTTGGAACCTAAGGGTAAATGCCAGGCTCTATAATTTAAGTGATGGATATCCTCGGTTTGGACTTTCGGTTGACGATCCTGTGGTTACTTTGGAAGTTCCCTATCCGGAGAGCTTAAAAAGGAGTACTGCCATATTCAAATTGTTATTCGGTTTGTTTTATGTGATTTTACCTCATGGGTTTGTTCTAATGTTTGTGAGCATTGGTGCTCAAATAGCCATGATTGGAAACTGGTTTATTATTTTATTTACGGGAAAAAGCAACAAATCCATTCATGATTTTCTGGTAGGCTTCATCCGTTGGAATACTAGGGTTAATCTCTATATGATGTACATGACCGATCGATATCCACCATTTACATTGGATGCGGTTCCGTCGGAAATGCCTCCACGCGATATTGATCCTCCTGCTCAAGAAACTAGCGAAGAAGATGAGCAAACATCATAGTTTACCACAACCGGATGAGGTTTCCATCGAAGAGCGTGAAGACGCTATGGGTGGATACCTTATGATGTTTGCAGCCATTGCGGCAGGACTCCCGTTGCCCATTATTAACCTGATTGCGGCGGTTATCTATTATTACATTAATAGAAAGAAAAGCAGGTTTGTTCATTTCCATTCGGCACAATCGGTTTTGTCGCAGCTGCCAACCAGTATTATGAATGCTGTATTGGTGTTTTGGACACTGAGAATCTTGTTTTATGATTATGAATACGGAAATACTTATTGGGGATATTTAGTAACCGTGATATTGGCCAATTTGTTCTATTTCGGGTTTAGTATTTGGGCGGCTATTAAGGCAAGAAGAGGCCAGATGTACTACTTCATTTTCTTTGGAAGAATAAGTTATGATATAGCTTTTAAGATTCGGGAAAATGAAAACAACCCGGTAGAGGCTGTTAATCTTCCACCAAAATAGTTGAATGAAAACCATACGTGATGCATTAATTCTCCTGGCAATTTTTGCCGGGATATGGGCTCTTTTTACCTGGGTGCCACTTTTTGATGACGACAGTTTAAGTGTAGAAGTAAGCATTGAACAGGAAGAGAAGTTGGGTGAACTTATTATGGATAATTTCTATAGTTCCAGTTCTTACCAGCGAATTAAGGGAAATGCGGCTGATTCCGCTATACGTATTATATCCACCCGGTTAAAAGAACAACTTGACCTTTCGGAATTTGATTACAATATTATTCTGGTAAAAGACGAGACAATTAATGCCTTTACCTTGCCCGGTGGCAATATAGTGGTGTTATCAGGATTGGTTGACTTTGCTGAAAATCCGGAAGAAGTGGCTGCGGTTATTGCTCATGAAATGGGGCACGTAGAAAAGCGACATGTAATTGATCGTTTGATCAAGGAGTTTGGAATTGCTATATTGTTTTCTGTGGTGTCCGGTGGAGATGCTATTCTTATCCAGGATCTTATTCAATCACTTATTTCTCAGGGATTCAATCGAAAACAAGAAGCAGAAGCGGATGATTTTGCCTTACAATTGCTGGAAAAATCTTCTGTCTCTCCCAGGGCGTTGGCAACTTTTTTTAGAAGATTAAACAAGAAGTATGGAACCTTCGACGATAAAATGGAGATCTTTCTTTCCCATCCGGCCAAGAACTCAAGAATAAAAAAATCCTTGCAGTATGAGCTTCCCGAAGATTTTCAAACCATCGAATTTGATCTGGATTGGGATAGGGTGAAGGAGTCGCTTTAGTACTTGATATTGGTTTTTTGATCTTGGTTCTTTCATATTTAATGCTAGATTTATCCAATATCAGTTCACCGCAACACAACTGATCTCTACGTTTACGTTTTTGGGTAAGCAAGCTACTTCTACCGTTTCGCGTGCCGGGTAGTTAGATGTAAAATAAGAACCATACACTTCATTGATAGTACCAAAATTGCCCATGTCGCTGATAAAAATGGAGCATTTTACAATGTGGCTGTAATCCATTCCAGCAGCCTCCAATACGGCACCCATATTTTTCATTACCCAATGGGTTTCGTTTTTTAGGTCATCAATTTCCAATTCACCGGTTGCAGGGTTTATGGCAATCTGACCACTTACGTATAGCGTGTTATCAACTTTTACCGCCTGATTGTATGGGCCAATAGGTGCCGGTGCATTCTTAGTATTAATTATTTGTTTCATAATATTTTCTTCTTTAGAGGTGCTAATTAAAATCGTAGTAATTCCGCTTTCGTTCCACCTTAAGGTCTTTAAACATGGATGGTTTTAAGTTGATGCTGAAATTGTAATTCTGCTGCCCGCCCTTTGGAACAACGGTAATTCTGGCTTCCCAGCAATTCATATCCCGAAAGATGGAAAAGCGTGTGTATCCAAATTCATTCTTCTCAAAATCAAAGTTGGTCATACCTTCAAACCTCCAGTTTTCGGTTAGGTTAATCACTGTGGTGAATTGAAGCGACTGAGTTATAATTACAGTATCCTGACTAATAGGGCGGTTGTAGTTAAATGTATAACCAAAAGACATGGTCCAGGGTATGTTTTGATAAGTGTAAGGACTAGCTTTCATTTTTTTGAGCTTTTCTTTTTTTCGTTCCTGCTGTTTTTTGTTGCCCAATGAAAAATTGATACCGAGTCGGTGATTGTTAAAACGGCCCAGCCTTCCATTTTCATTCAATTCAAATTTGTTGACCCGAATTCGAGTTTCATTTTCATTAATTATATGGTCCTCCACCACATAGAAGTCCATATCGCCATTGTAGTTTATTCTAAAAAAGTTAAAGAGATTGGTATTGGCTATAACACTCATATTACTCCAGTTCATGGAATCGGCAAATATGTCGTAGTTGGTTGCAAAGTTGAGCTGGTCGAGGAGTTTGATCTTCTTTTCACCTTTAACTGTGTCCTTTTTGCTTTTTACCTTCATTTCAAGGTTATTCCTCAAGCTAAAACTAATACTCCCCGATTCCTTTCCAATGGGTGCCGTTCCGTATGGGCTTAAACTTCCGTCATATATTGAGTAGGTATTGACCAGGCTGTCGCTGGCTGTTCTCACCTCCTTCACATAATTTCTGTTGGTGTAGTCAGGGCGATAAGTAAACCCAATGGCAGGAGTCATCACGTGCCGAATGGCTTTTATAGGACCACTTCTGTACCGAAAACTACCATAGACTTTGGTACTCACATTCATTCCTGCGTCCCAGGTTCCATAACGTCCAAATTCTTGTAACGTGTCCCGAACTATCCCAAACTGCCTCACAGTATCCATATTTGAAGAGGTATCAATATCTTCCCAGGATTTATTTAGTTTTTTGAATTCCCAATGCTCGCTATAATTTACAAATGGCTGCCAGCTAAGAAATTTCATAACCTTATAACTGGTATTTAGCCCAAAGTTGTGTTTCATAGCATTTTGCATATCCTTAACACCCTCGTTGGTAAAAATTGAGTCTTGGTGACCTTTGAGCTGATTTCTAAAATTGGTAGAGTAGGTTAGCCCAATTTTTTCGTACCACCGATCCCGGCCAATCTTATATTTTCTTTTAAATGGATAAATCCGATCCATATTCAAAGTTGCTTCGGGCAAAACAAACTGAGCAGTTGTGTCCCTGTTTAACTGATAACTGGAGTTCAGGGTTAACCGAAAGGGGCTGTTTCCAAACTTGCGGGTATAGTTTAAGTTCGACTTAAAACTATTGGACAGGTAGTCATTGGCAGAGCTATTGATATCCAGTCGGTTATTCTTGTAGATGTTTACATCTGCACTGAACGATTGGTAAGGGTTGGCTTTTAAATCCTGTGCATGTTTCCAGTAAATTTTGTAAATACGTTCTTCGGTGACTGCGAGAGTTTGTTCATTTTCGGTGAACAGATCGGTATACCTCAAGTCTACATTGCCGGTGTATTTGTACCTTCTCTTGTAATTACTCCCCAAGGCTACTCCCCAACTTCCCCTGGAATAAATGTCTCCGGTTAATAAGAAATCCAGGTTATCATTAACCGACCAGAAGTAGCCCCCGTTACGAAGAAACAATCCCTGGTCAGGGCTAAATCCATATTCCGGTAAAACTACTCCCGAAGATGCTCCTTGTTTGTTAGGAAAAATTCCAAAGGGCAACACCAGTGGGGTAGGAATAGCGCCAATCTTTAGGTTAGCTACACCTGTTACGATTTTATCGTCCGGAATTATTTTCAGCTTCCTAGCTTTTACAAAGGTTTTGGCCTCTCTGTCTTCACACGGACATAGCTTACCATCCTTGATGTAAATAACATTATCCGGTTGTTTTTTAACCAAAGTACCCACGATATATCCATCGCCCTGCTGAGTAACCGCTTCGGTAATCAATCCTTTTCGGGAATCGAAGTTGTACTTAATGTCATTGGCTTCTATTTCCTGGTCTTTGTCTTTAAACACCGGTGTCCCCTGATCAACTCCATTAGAATCAGGAACCCCTCTTGCATACACCTCATTGGTTTGTAGATTTAATTCTATGTAGTCGGCCTTTAATTCGGTTGTTTCGTAGTATACCTCGCCTTTGCCATAGAGGTAGACCTTTTCTTTGGCCACGTCAAATTTCATGGAATCGGCCGACTTGTATTCTACCTTGGA
>CEQS01163075.1_pt1 | contig 24034 bp, 16 predicted proteins | sample 530981 | NCBI WGS metagenome assembly CEQS01 (sample SAMEA2621176, study PRJEB7988) | marine metagenome | biome: marine biome (ENVO:00000447); feature: mesopelagic zone (ENVO:00000213); material: "saline water (ENVO:00002010), including plankton (ENVO:xxxxxxxx)" | depth 800 m
AAGTCCTTGCAGATCAAATCAACAAAGCTAAACATAGTGTAGATCTCGCTGTATATGACTTACAACACATGGAGATTGGAATGGCTTTAGCGAACGCTAGTAGAAGAGGTGTCCGAGTTAGAGTCGTTACTGACGTGATCCATCGGGATCATGCTCCCAGATTCTTGAGACCAATGTGGGATACCCTGAGAAAAGCTGGAATTCCGAACATAGATGATAGCGGAACTATCTATTGGCCAGATGGTCGAATTGAAAAATTAGATCAACGTTTACCTAACTCTGGAGCTAACATGCACCATAAGTTCGCTGTGATTGACGCTCTTAGTGATGACCCTAATGATGATTACGTTTGGACAGGTACTATGAATACAACCTATACAGGTGCATGGAATACGAATGCAACATTATTGATCAAAGACAGTGGAATTGCTAATGCGTATCTCGAAGAATTTGAGCAAATGTGGGGAAGTGATGGTGCTGAACCTAATAATCGTAGGGCTCGGTTTCACAAGGATAAAGAGAATGTTTCTGAAAACGTACATCATGTCAATGACACACGCGTCGAGGTATATTTTGGCCCAATTGATCGGGAAGGATATAAACCAAGTATATCTAGCAGGATCACTGAGCTGATAAATGATTATGCAAAACATGACGCTAGGTTTCTGGCTTTTGCAATAAGTCCAAACATACCAATTAGCGAAGCATTAATTGAGCGTTCTGGAAGAGGTGAATTAACGCTCGAAGGAATTATAGATCCAGCTTTTTACGCAAAGTATAGAAATAACAACCAGATCTGGGCCAGACCTGAAATGGCATTCGGAAACAGACTTGTTTTACCAGCTAAAGAAGTTCGTAAACTGCATGCTAAAACTATATTAATAGATGTTGACTATCCTTACCCAGATAAGCACAAAGCACTAACAATAACAGGATCGTATAATTTTTCGGCTAATGCAGAAAAAGCTAATGATGAAAATATTCTAATGATCTTCGATAATGAGATCGCAAACCTCTTTTACCAGGATTTTATGGGTGTAAAAAATCGTGCACAAGGAAAAACGAATCATCGTTATCCTGTAATCGATACGTCAGCCTGGTATGATCGCTTTAAAATTAAAGAAGGAGATAAAATTGAAGTAGAACTTGAGACAAACGTTTACTATCCTGTTGAGTTATTAGGAGTTGATGCCCCTCGCACCTGGGCTGGACACGAAGATAGCACCTATTTTTATTCTGAAAACTCAAAACATTTTTTAGATTCAATTCTCACTGATAAAGAAATCAAGTTAGTTGGCGGCAGAGGTATCCCTCGTCATAAATATGGTAGTCACAAAGCTTATATCATAGCAAAAGATAAGTCAGGGCAGATTCAGCATATTAATCTTGAAATAATTAAAAATGGTAGAGCCTCCTACTCCACTTACTATTTTCAGCCAGAAGACAGCAGTCTGGTTTTTCAGATCGAAGAAAAAAGAGCAAAAGAAAATAAAACGGGTATGTGGAAGAACCCTGAAAAAGTTGGAACTAAGATCCTTACATCTGATGCTGAGATCAGAAAGAATTTATTCCCTTTAAATATTAATTCTGCAACACTAAAAGAGTTGCAGTTTCTACCAACGGTCGGACCAGGAAGAGCAAAGACAATTATAGGATATAGAGAAAAAAACGGTCCATTTGAATCCTTAAAAGATCTTGATGAAATCCCAGGAATTGGACCGGCCACTCTTGAAAAACTTAAACCTCTGATCATTTTTGAGTAAATAGTTCCCAATATTTGTTAGAATCGGATCATTGCCTCTTTTTTTTGATAAATTCGTCATCAAATCCAAATTGATATGATTGAGGTTAATAATGTTGTAAAAACCTTTGAACTGTCAAAGCAACAGCGCAAAGAGAATAATACATCTGAAAAAATAGCAACTGCGGTAAACGACATTTCCTTTTCTTGTCAACCGGGACGAATATTTTCTCTTTTGGGACCTAATGGAGCTGGCAAAACAACAACTCTAAGGATGTTAGCTGGTATTTTAAAACCATCTGAAGGTGAGGTAAAGATAAATGGTTTTGATATTGAGAAGAAACCGCTTGAAGCTAAGAAGCATATTGGTTTTCTAACGGGATCAACTGGCTTGTACGAGAGGCTTACACCAAACGAAATAATAGCATACTTTGGAAAACTTTATGGGGTTACGAATGAAGTCATCGAGACTAGAAAAGAAGAGCTTTATGACCTTCTGGATATGCATGATTTCCAAAACAAAAGAATTGGACGTCTTAGTACTGGAATGAAGCAAAAAGTATCTATTTGTAGAACGATGATCCATGATCCTGAAGTCGTCATCTTTGATGAGCCCACAAGTGGATTAGATGTGATTACCGCAGAGAACATCATTAAACTGATAAGGGATTGTAAGTCTAAAAACAAGACTGTCATATTTTCCTCTCATATCATGAGTGAGGTTGACCTTTTATGTGATGATCTAGCTATTATTCACAAAGGAAAAATGATCTTCAACGACTCGATGCAAAGTTTTAGAGATCAAATGAAGGCAGAAAACTTAACTGCAGAATTTATTCGAATTATTAATGAGGCTAAACAATCATCATGATATTTACCATTTTCAAAAAAGAACTTAAAGATACATTGCGTGATCGTAGGACGATTATAGCTATGATCGTAATACCTGTGTTAGTATTTCCTTTGATCATGGGACTAATTACCCAGATCTCAAGTAGTTTCGAAGAAGGACAAAAAGAAGAAGAACTAACTATCGCGCTTATTTCAGAAGATCCAGGTAACAAACTGATCACTTCACTTGACGCTATTCCAGATTCGATTGGTCCAAAGAGATTTACATTTATGACTGATACCTCTGGAATCAGAAAATTAATAAATGATGATTCTGTTCAAGTTGCGATAAGTATTCCATCAGACTACGACAAACAGATCGAAAGTGGCAAATCTGTTCCGATTGCTGTTTACTTGAAAGAAACAAACATCGGATATAAGTCAAGAATAAAAACGTATTTAGAGATCATTGAATCATCAACCCGATCTGAACGATTGGCTAAACTTAGTATCGCTGAAGAAACACTAGATCCATTAAATACTCAATTCATAAATCTATCCAGTAGCAAAGAAATGATCGGTAAACTCGCAGGTGGATTTTTACCCTATCTATTCATCATATTCGGTTTTATTGGTTGCCTCTACCCTGCCATCGATCTTTTCACAGGAGAAAAAGAGCGTAAAACACTCGAAACTTTGTTAACTACCCCTATCGACCGATGGAAAATACTAGTAGGTAAAATGTTGGTGGTTGTGACCTCTGGAATAGCTGCTGCGTCATTCGCTTTATTTGGATTATTTATGGCACTTAACGTTTTTGAGCTAGCACCAAATGCTCAAATTATGGGAGTTGTAAATAGTATTTTGAGCCTTCCATTTATCATTTCACTATATATATTATTAATTCCATTGACCGTTTTCTTTGCAGGAGTTATGATCCCTGTTACGATCTCTGCAAAGTCTTTTAAAGAGGCTCAAAGTATTTTAACTCCGGTGAATTTTATTATTATTCTTCCAGCTATGGTTGGGTTTATACCAGGTATAGAATTAGATTTCACAACTGCTTTGATCCCGATAGTCAATATTGTACTTGCTTCAAAGGAACTTGTTGCGGGTACGTTAAGTCCTGGATTAATGCTCCTAGTGTTTGGAGTAATGTTTGTTTTTGCCGCTTTAGCGGTTATGCTTTCCAGAAAAAGATTTGAACGAGAAAGTAATGTAATTTCTTAAGATCTATGACTTGGCGAAATTGATAAGTTCTTTTCCGAAATCATCCCAGGAATAGGATTCTTTCTGGGTTCGATCTTTATTGGACTCATCTTCTTCAAGCACACGTTTAATAGCAGCAGCGATATCTTTAGGTGATTGAGTTGCTGCTAGTACACCATCTCCCGGTTTATTCAAAAACTCTGATAGACCACCGACATTAGTAGCAACTACTGGTTTATTGAAATGCTTAGCTATAGCCACAATACCACTTTGAGTTGCTGATCTGTATGGTAAAGCTACAACATCAGACATTGAGAAGAAAAATTTCACCTCACTATCCGGAATATATCTTAAATGTAAATGAACTCTATCGTTCAAGTTGTTAAGCTTGATCTGTTCTTGATACTTATCAAATGAACCGTAAGACTCACCCGCAATGACAAGATGATATTCTGTTGGCAAGAACTTCATAGCATCAATGAGAAGATCTAATCCTTTATAGTCTCTTATAAGTCCAAAAAACAAAATGTACTTTTTCTGCCTGGGAATCTTTAGTTGCTTAATGGCTTCGATTTTATCAACTTTCACACCGAAATGCTCATAAACGGGATGAAGAAGTACCTTAACATCAATACTTGGGTAGTTCCTTTCAATATCTGATTTTACAGCCTCTGACAAAGCGATACATTTATCATTTCGTTTGAAAAAATAAGATGATAATCGTTTATCAAACTTTCCTTTTTCGTGAGGCGTGGCATTATGAACGATAGAGACAACATTATAGTCCTTTGATAATTTCCCAGCAACATAACCTAATGATGGAGCCATGTAAGGCATCCAATATCCTATAATCACAAGATCAGGCTTGAATTCCTTTATCTTTCTGGCAGTCTGACCATAGCTTGCCGGATTCATTGAATTCAAAACTCTTTCAGAAGGGATCTTATCCGCTTGATCATTTTCATCAACAAACTGTGTTTTTCCAGGAAAAAGCATAGAAGGATACTGCGTTGTAAAGTTATATGCTTTTACCTCATGATCCTTCTCCAATGCACGAAAAAGAGCACCATTGAATTGCGCTATACCTCCTCTGAAAGGATAGAATGTTGATAGAAAAGCTATTCTCATGTGTTCAAAGATAATATTTACTTTTTGTGAATTATATCGTAATGACACAATGCCTAAAAAATACTAAAATCACCTATCTATTTTTAGGATAAATTATACCTTTAAGGCTCAAATAAGAAATCAATTACAATATGAAGAATATAGCAGTTATCGGTGCTGGTACTATGGGGAATGGAATTGCTCATGTATTTGCTCAATTTGGTTACGAAGTTTCATTAATAGACGTTTCTGAGAATTCGCTTCAGCGAGGAATGCAAACGATCGAGAAAAATCTTGACCGAATGGTTAAGAAAGAAAAGATCACTTCAGATGATAAATCGGCAACACTCGATAGACTCAGAACTTATACCTCTATTGAAGAGGGTGTTAAAGATGTTGACCTTGTCGTAGAAGCAGCAACAGAAAATGAAGAATTGAAATTCAAGATCTTCAAGCAATTGGATGAGGCCACAAAACCAGAGGCTATCCTTGCTTCTAACACATCATCTATTTCTATTACCAAAATTGCTGCTCAAACATCTCGACCAGATAAGGTGATCGGAATGCACTTCATGAATCCTGTACCGGTTATGAAGTTAGTTGAGATCATCCGTGGATATTCAACTTCAGATGAAGTTACGAATGTTATCATGGAAACCTCAAAAGCACTTAAAAAAGTTCCTGTTGAAGTAAATGACTATCCAGGTTTCGTGGCGAACAGAATTTTAATGCCGATGATCAACGAAGCGATCATTACACTTCACGAAGGGGTTGCCGGTGTTGAGGAAATAGACACTGTTATGAAACTTGGTATGGCTCATCCAATGGGACCACTTCAGTTAGCTGATTTTATTGGACTTGATGTATGTCTTGCCATAATGGAGGTATTATATGATGGATTAGGTAATCCAAAATATGCTCCTTGTCCATTATTAGTAAACATGGTAACTGCAGGTAAAAAAGGAGTGAAATCAGGAGAAGGATTCTATGACTGGAGTCACGGGACAAAAGAACTCATCGTGGCTGACAATTTCAAAAACTAGAAGAATAGATACTATAGAGAAAGGTGGTTATTTTGCCACCTTTTTTTATTGTTGTAATATTGGAACAACCTTTGTGTAACTAAACCCGTAATTGAATCGTTATATCAATATGAGTAAGCTCTTGTCCATAGTCATTTCAACCCTTTTTTTCTCTGTAACATGGAGTCAGGAAGCACCATCTGACTTGATTCAGGCTGAATCCTTGTTATCCGAGAAGCTTAACAAGCTTAGAAAAACTCGAGATGATGAAAAGATCAAAGAGATCAATAAATCCTTCAAAGAGCAACTTGCTTCAGCTTTAGAGTTAGAGGGAGCTTTCGATCATCCTTTTCAAAACCTAACAAGTATTGGAAAAATTTATTCCGATGACAAACTGGTTCGCGTGATTACCTGGAATACGCAGTTTGAAAATAAACTTCACAACTTCCATGGATTCATTATGAAGAAAGATGAGCGGAGAGATAAGGTTCACGTTGTTGAATTGAATCGTGTTCAGCAACATTATGGAATGCTCAGAGGTCAGACTGTTACTCATGAGAATTGGTATGGATGCTTGTATTATGATATTGTAGACGTTAAAAAGCGTAATAAAACATACTACACGCTTCTCGGCTATGATCCAAACAATCAACGCAGTTCGATCAAGCTTATTGATGTTCTCTATTTTACTGGCAAATTTCCAAATTTTGGTTATCCGCTATTTGAAACTGAAAACGGTTATCAAAAAAGAGTGGTGTTTGAACATTCCAATCAAGCCACGATGTCACTTCGTTATGATGAAAGAAGAGATAAAATAATTTTTGATCATTTATCCCCTGAGTCACCAAGTATGAAAGAATTTCGTGAATATTACGTTCCAGACATGTCGTATGATGCTTATGAGTTCAAGGACAACAAATGGCGTCTTAAAGAGGACATAATTGCAATTAATAAAGAAGAGCAGGAAACCGTTGAAATGAGGACTTATGATGCGGAAAACGACACTGTATTAATTTATTCTAAAGAGAATGAATGGCAAAATCCAGAAGGAAAAAATGTACCTATTGATGGAGGCTCTCACAAAGCAGTATTACCCGAAGATCTTAGCGAAGAGGAAAAGGAGAAGAAAAAACGAAAAGAAAAGAGATCTAAACGAAAGAAAAAAGGATTCAATGGCGTTAGCTTTACTAAATTAGGAAAGGAAAATAATTGATCTCATCTATCACATTCATATTTTGAACTGTATTTTTCTTCGATTCATTACATTTTTTTCTGGTTTTCAAAGTTTTTTCGTTACTTTGTGAAAGTTTATACAGTTAAAACTACACATGAACAGATCTATTGCATACATACTCTTGTTCCTTCTGTTATTCGGATTTAATTCGAATGCACAGGAAATAAAGACCCAGAAACCTTACAAATTTATGTATGGTCTTGCGTGGAATGCAATAGACGATGATGGTCGTCCATTCAGAGAGTTACTTAGATTCAGACCTCGTTGGAATATGCTGGCTTTCCCTACTACTCTATCTTTAGATTATTACTATAAAGACGGAATGAGTTTCGAGGGAATAATGAATTTCAATAGATACAAAACTTCGAATCTTGTAAACAATGATTTGAATAGAGCAGGACTTCTATTCAACATTGATGCTAATTTCAAATATAGTTTTAGTGTATTAATGGAGCAACCATATGTTGATCCATTTGTTTTTGCTGGTTTAGGCTATACTCGCAGACCTGATCCGGAATTCAACAATATGTTCTCGCCTAATATCGGAGCAGGAATAAACATAATGTTGAATGAAGATCTTGGAATTCAATTGAGAAGTGCAGCAAAAATTGCTGTTCATCCTGTGATTCTTAAACATGATTCTAATTACTTACACCATCATTTTGGCATCATTTATAAAATGAATGCTATGCCATGGAATGAGGATTTCAGTAAGAAAAAATACCACTGGTTGTTCAAAAACTACCGTTGGAAAGGAAACAACATGTAGACTTCATATTCTTGTTGTACTTTCTGTCTTGTCCTTTATTTTCTTAACAAGATTCAGCATTATTTTGTAGAAATCTATACATCATTTTTGATGGTAAATTCGTCTATTTTTCTTATCTTCGCGACACGAAATTTGACAATTTATGGCAAAAGATACCGCAGTACAAGAGGAGAATAAGATTGACTTTGAAGCGTTTAAAAGTGAGGTGTTAAGCGATTTTGAATTAGCTTGCCTCTCAAGAGAAGCTTCTTTATTGGGAAGAAGAGAAGTACTTACGGGAAAAGCCAAATTCGGTATTTTCGGAGATGGCAAAGAAGTTGCTCAAATTGCCCTAGCAAAACAATTTCAAAACGGAGACTTCAGATCTGGTTACTATCGCGATCAAACCATTATGATGGCCTTGGGAGAATTAAACGTGCAACAATACTTTGCTGCCCTTTATGCCCATACGGATATCGAAAAAGAACCTGCTTCTGGAGGTCGACAAATGGGAGGTCATTATGCTACCCGAAGCATTGATGAAAATGGTGAGTGGAAAGACCTCATGAGTCAAAAGAATAGTTCTGCGGACATCTCCCCTACTGCTGGTCAAATGGCTAGACTTTTAGGTCTTGCTCAAGCTTCAAAAGTTTATAAGCAAAACGAAGCATTGCATGACATTGATAGATTGAAAAAATTCTCAAACAAAGGAAACGAAATTGCTTTTGGTACAATTGGTGATGCTTCCACATCGGAAGGACCTTTCTGGGAAACTATGAATGCTGCCGGTGTACTGCAAGTTCCAATGGTTATGTCTGTTTGGGATGATGGCTATGGTATATCGGTTTCAAAAAAATACCAAACGATCAAGGAAAGTATTTCAGAGGCGCTATCTGGATTCCAAAGAACGAAAGACAAAGCTGGTTTTGAGATCTTGAAAACAAAAGGGTGGGATTACCCTCATCTTTGCGCAACATATGAAAAAGCTGCGAGAATTGCCCGTGAGGAACATGTTCCAGTTTTAGTGCATGTTGAAGAAGTTAACCAGCCACAAGGTCACTCCACTTCCGGGTCTCATGAAAGGTATAAATCGGAAGAAAGAATGCAGTGGGAAAAAGATTTTGACTGTATTGCCAAATTCAAATCATTCATTCTTTCTTACAAAGGTGAAAATGGAGAAACATTAGCATCAGAAGAAGAGCTTGAGGCTATCGAGAAAGAAGCTAAAAAAGAAGTACGAACTCAAAAAGGTAAGGCATGGAAAGACTTTACAAATGAAATTAAACAAGATATTGCTGCTTCTATTCAGTTGATGAAGAATGTTGCTGAATCAAGCCCAAACAAAGCATTCATCATGAAAGATGTTGAAGCTCTCGAGAATGCCTTTGAACCTATTCGTAAAGACATATTTAATCGAGTTCGAAGCGTGATCAGAACTGTTCGAGGAGAGGACTCAGAGGCACGAACGGCTTTGATCAATTGGTTTAAGAATAAACGTAAAGAAAATTTCGATCGCTACAGTTCTCATTTACACTCTCAATCAGATAAAGCAGTTCTGAATATTGATCCTGTTGACATTGAATACGACGATGAAGAGAAAATGGAGGATGGTCGTATTATTCTAAGAGAGAATTTCGCTAAGATCTTTGAAAAGTATCCTGAGACACTAACTTTTGGAGAAGATACAGGAAAGATCGGTGGTGTTAACCAGTCAATGGAGAACATGCAGGAACAATTTGGTGAATTAAGAGTTTCTGATACTGGAATCCGTGAATGCACGATCGTAGGCCAAGGAATTGGAATGGCACTTAGAGGTTTGCGACCGATTGCTGAGATCCAATACCTCGATTATCTACTCTACGCTATTCAAGTAATGTCTGATGATCTAGCTACGATTCAATACAGAACAAAAGGTGGTCAGAAAGCTCCTTTGATCATACGAACAAGAGGTCATCGATTAGAAGGTATTTGGCATTCTGGATCTCCAATGGGAATGATCATCAATGCAGTTCGTGGAATCAATGTATGTGTACCTAGAAACATGACACAAGCTGCAGGTATGTACAATACGCTCATGGAGGCCGATGAACCAGCATTAGTTATCGAACCACTGAATGGATACAGAACAAAAGAACGTATCCCTTCAAATTTAGGTGAGTTTAAAATAGCACTTGGTCAACCAGAAATTGTTCAAGAAGGAGAACATTTGACAATGGTAAGTTACGGTTCAACATTTAACTTGTGTATTGAGGCAGCTAAAATTCTTCAACAAGCTGGAATAAGTGTTGAATTGATCGATGTTCAAACTTTGTTGCCGTTTGATGTTGATCACGTGATTTCTGAATCACTGGAGAAAACAAGTAGATTGATGATCGTTGATGAAGACGTTTCTAGTGGAGCTACAGCGTATATTCTCGATCAAGTTCTTGTAAAACAGAAAGCATACTATTTACTTGATAGTGAACCTGTAACAGTTAGCGCACAAGATCATCGACCTGCTTATAGTACAGATGGAGATTACTTCTCTAAGCCGAGTACAGATGACATCTTCGATGCGGCATACGAATTAATGCATGAAGCAGACCCTGAACAGTTTCCGGCATTATTAAATTAACCGGCATTACTAAACGAAATAATCAGATTTAATACAAAAAAAGCAGCTGTGTTAGCTGCTTTTTTTTCATTTTTGTTAAATTTTCATTCCTACTTATGCTCTGCCCAGATCTGAACCAATTCACCCATCGTCTGAACGGCTTTTTCCATATCTTGAACACTTACATACTCGTGTTTAGAATGAATCGCCATTTCTCCAGTAAATAAGTTAGGGCAAGGTAATCCCATGAAAGACAAGCGAGAACCATCAGTTCCTCCTCGAATAATAACGGGACGAGGCTCGATTTCAGCTTTTTTCATGGCTTGAATAGCATAGTCCGTAACGAAAGGCACATCTTTTAAGATCTCCTTCATGTTTCGGTATTGCTCCTTAACCTCAAATTCATAGGTTGCTCCTTCATGTTTATGCACTACATTCTTTACAATGTTTTCCAGCCTTTTTTCGTATTCAGCCAATTGGTTTGTCTCGTGATCCCGTATGATGAATTGTAATGTCGCTTTTTCCTGAATTCCATCAAAAGCTACAGGATGTACAAATCCTTCTCTTCCTTCTGTTGTTTCAGGCGACCAACTATCCTTTGGTAATGCAGCCAACACCTCCCCTCCTATTTTAAGAGCGTTGATCAGCTTATTTTTTGCATATCCCGGGTGAGCACTTATTCCATGAACTGTAATGGTTACAGCATCCGCAGAAAAGCTTTCGTCTTCAATAGAGCCGAGAACTCCACCATCTAGCGTATATCCGTAATCTGCGTTCAATTTATCCATATCAAGATGATCGACACCTCTACCCACTTCTTCATCTGGCGTGAATAAGATCCGAATATCTCCGTGTTTAACTTCAGGATGCTCTTGCAAATACTGCGCAAAATCCATAATACAAGCTACTCCTGCTTTGTCATCAGCACCTAAAAGTGTTTTACCACTAGCCGTGATCAAATCATCACCGATCTTTTCTTTCAAATAAGGATGTTGATCCGTTGTGATCACTTGTGACGTATCATCTGGCAATGTGATCGGATTACCATCATAACTTTTATGAAGGATCGGCTTCACGTTCTTTCCAGTAACGTCTGGAGCTGTGTCCATATGAGAACAGAAACAAACCGTTGGAACCTGATGTTCTATATTTCCTTTGATCGTTCCGAAAACATAACCGTATTCGTCCATCTCCGCATCATCGATCCCAAGACTTTTTAATTCTTCTACGAGAACTTTCCCGAGATCCTTTTGGATCATTGTCGATGGAAAAGTATCTGAATTGGGATCTGCCGTGGTATCGATTTGAACATATTTCATCAATCGATCTGCAACACTATGATTATAACCTTCAATTGCCATTATTCTTGATTTATTTTTCAGATTTCCGAAGATAATGAAAGTATCTCAATGATCATATCCTAAATGAACAGAAGAAAGATTATCGAGAAAAAATATACGTGTAACATTTGTAGCAGACAAAGGTGAGCTACCGACCTAATTTTGTACTGAACTTTAAAAACAATTGGTTTGATCATATTAGGGTATATAAGTGCATTAGTTATTGGAATTTCTTTAGGTTTAATTGGTGGTGGCGGATCAATACTTGCCGTTCCCGTATTGGCATACTTATTTCTACTTGATGCTAAATACGCCACGGCTTACTCACTTTTTGTGGTTGGTTTTTCAGCCTTAGTAGGTGGAATCAAACAACATTTGAAAGGTTTCGTTGATTGGAGAACAGCAATAGTTTTCGGTATACCAGCTATGATTGGTGTTACAGTGGTACGAAAGTTCGTTGTTCCCATGTTACCCGATGTGCTATTTACGATCGATGAATTTGAATTCACGCGGAGAATGGCCATGTTTGGACTCTTTGCGGCACTCATGATACCAGCGGCATTCTCAATGCTTAAGAAAAGAAAAGTTGACAAAGATGACGAGAACAAAGAAGTAAAATATAATTACCCGCTCATTCTTGCCGAAGGATTGATCGTTGGTGGAATCACTGGTTTGATTGGTGCCGGAGGAGGTTTCTTAATTATTCCTGCACTCGTGATCCTGGCTAATGTTAAAATGAAAGTTGCAGTTGGTACTTCTCTTGTGATCATCGCATTTAAATCGCTATTAGGATTCTTCCTGGGAGACGCACTTACTCTTGAAATTGACTGGATGTTACTAACAACCTTCACTGCCGCTTCTCTTGTCGGAATCTTCATTGGAAGTTACTTGAGCAACTTTATCGATGGAGATAAGCTTAAAAAAGGATTCGGTTACTTCATCTTCGTTATGGCGGTGTTTATCTTCTACATGGAGTTTTTTGTAAAGTAAGAAGGAAGAGTATTACTAAACCGCCTTCATCTTCAAAAACTCCTCGATCTTATCATAACAATAATCCAGCTGCTTATTCGTCGTGCAATAAGGAGGATTCAGGAAAAGTACATTTCCCAGTGGTCGCAGCAACATACCATTGTCGTAAAAGAATTCAACGGCTTCTTCACGGATGGAGGCAAAATATGAACTCCCCTCTCCTACTTCAATTTCTACAGCTAAAATAGTTCCACACTGACGAAGATCACTGAGCTTGTATGTACCATCAATTCGGGCACGAAAAGCCGCGTGTTTTTCACAAATACGGTGAATGTTATCCTGGCTCTCTTTAGTTTCAAAAATATCCAGTGTTGCACAGGCAGCTGCACAAGCTAACGGATTTCCTGTGTAAGAATGACCGTGCAATAATGCTTTCGTTTTCTCATCGTGCAAGAAGGCTTCAAAAATATGTTCTTTCGTTACCGTAAGTCCAAGTGGCAAGGTTCCTCCCGTAATTCCTTTTGATAAGCATACGATATCCGGTGTATCGTCACAATGATTCATGGCGAACATTTTACCTGTTCTTCCCCAACCTGTCATTACCTCATCGAAAATAAACAGCACATCGTATTGCTTTGCCAGCTTCATCAATTGATTCAAAAATTCAGGACGATACATTTGCATTCCAGCACTTCCCTGAACCAACGGTTCTACAATCACACCAGCAAACTCTCCCGATTTAAAAAGCTCTTCCGCTTTCGCTAAGCACTCTGCTTCTTTATCCTCTGATGGAAAAGGCAAGTAATCTGCCTCAAAGAAAAAGGCCTCAAAAGGTTTATTGAAGTAACCACGCTGACCCAAACTCATGGCTCCAAACGTGTCTCCGTGATATGCTCCTTCCAGTGCCAGAAAACGTTTTTTCTCAATGCCTTTATTAAACCAGTACTGCATTACCATCTTGATGGCTACTTCTACCGCTGTACTTCCATTATCTGAATAAAATACACGAGTGAAATCTGAAGGTAGTACTTCCACTATTCGTTCCGCTAACTCAACTACTTTTGGATGTGTAGCTCCAGCTAATACTATATGATCGATCTCCTGAAACTGGTCGCTGATCGCTTTGCCAATGTGCGGATGTCCGTGCCCATGTACATTTACCCACCAGGAAGAATTACAATCAATGTATTCTTTTCCATCTTCAGCAGTCAGCACACTATTCTTTGCTTTGACAATAGGCAATGGTGCTTTATCTGTTTTTGCTTGTGTAAATGGGTGCCAAACTACACGTTGATCACGTTCAACTAAGCTCATATAAAAGTCCTTTCAATTTTGCGGATTGTGCTTTGATAAATGCTGGGTTCAAGTCTTCTGTTAAAGGGATTCTTGCCAATTGCTTTATGCCAGTATTGCGTTCAATGATGGATTCAGTAACTTCATTTTCATCGCCAACGTAAACAACTCCAAGAATATTCAACCCTTCCAACTTTAATCGATCGATCGTTAACAGTGTATGATTTATACTTCCCAAATAGTGCCTTGAAACCACCACTATTGGAAGTCCAGATTTCTTGTAAATATCTAGAAACGTTTCATTGTTCTCATTAAGCGGTACCATTAGTCCTCCAGCTCCTTCTAATACCAAAGGTTGATCTGTTCTGGGGAACTCGATGTCAGAAACTCGCATTTCTACACCATCGATCTTGGCGGCACCATGCGGAGCCATTGGCGTTTTCAAACGAAACACCTCTGGTGCAACAGTTACACGATCACTCGTCAAGCGCTCCACCTTCATGCTGTCAGAATTATCGAGGTCTCCCGCTTGAGCAGGTTTGAAATAACAAGCCGAGAGAGCTTCAGAGATAATTGCACTAACCACAGTCTTTCCGACATCTGTGCCTATTCCTACGATCGAAACTCCTTTCATCATCGCAATTCAGCTTTCAGTTGTTTATTCAGTTGATCGTAGATCTTGTCCATAAGTTTATCGATCTGCTTGTCTTTAAGTGTTTTCTCTTCATCCTGAAATGAAAAACTCACAGCGTATGATTTCTTTCCATCAGGAAGTTTATCCCCTTCGTAAACGTCAAACAGATTAACATCTCGCAATAATTTACGGTCCGTTTTATATGCGATCTCTTCTATAGCTCCGAAAGAGACACTTTCATCAAGTAAAAGTGAAAAATCTCTTCGAACAGCAAATGATTTCGGTAATGGAGAAAACTTCACTTTATTTCTATTTCCTAATGAAATGATCATGTCCCAATCCAGATCAGCAATATATACGCGCTGTTTTACTCCAAATGATCTATTTAACTTATCAGATGTCCAACCGATCTCTCCGATCTTGTTCTTCTGCACAAATAACTGAATTCCATCCGTTAAGATCGATTTCTTTATGGCCTTTGTTGTGATCATTCCATTCAGACCTAGTCGTTCCAAAATTGAAACTACTGTTCCTTTCAAAGAGTAGAATGTCGTTTTATCATCTGAAGTATTCCACTGCTCTATTTCTTTTCGACCTGTTAAGAATAATGAGAGCCTTTTGTTCTCCTCGTACTTATCGTCAAACTTGAAATATACTTTTCCAATCTCATACAATCCAACATCTGGATGTTGTCTATTTTGGTTGTGCGCAATAGAAGAAAGTCCATGGAATATCAAGGTTTGACGCATAACATCCAACTCATTACTAAGTGGATTTAACATCTCTACACTTCTGTCATTTGATAGTAATTCTCCACCGTGTTCCTCGATTAACTGAGAAGATGTTAAAGAGTTATTCATCATTTCATAATACCCTTGATTTACAAGTAGATTTGCTATAGTATTCAACCTACGCTCCTCACTTCTCAAGTCTTGATCAGACAAACTAATATTCCACTTCTCCGGTAAACTGATGTTGTTGAAGCCATAGATCCTCAACACCTCTTCTATAACATCAGCTTCTCTTGTTACATCAACACGATAAGTAGGAATTTTAAGTTGTGCTCGATCTCCGTTATTCTGTAATATCTCTATATCCAACGCTTGTAGAATCTCACCAACCTTATCAACTTCGATGTCATTTCCAATTAGTTGATTACAACGGTCATAACTAAACATAACCTCCTTAGGTTCAATAACTTTCGGATAATTATCTAATGGATGCATTCCAACTTTCCCTTCGGATACTTCCGCGATAAGTGCAGCTGCTCTTTTCAATGCGAAATCGACCATATTGGGATCAACCCCTCTTTCAAATCGAAAAGAAGCGTCAGTATTCAATCCATGATGTTTTGCTGATGTACGAATAGTTACCGGATCAAAGTAAGCCGCTTCAAGAAAGATGGCCTGAGTCGTATACTTAACCCCTGAATCTTCTCCTCCGAAAATACCTGCAAGACACATATTTTCCTTACCATTAGTGATCATCAGATCATCAGCTGTAAGGGTTCTTTCCTCTCCATCAAGAGTTGTGAATTTCTCTCCTTCTTTCGCTTTCTTAACGACCACCTTCTCTCCTACCTTTGATAGATCAAAAGCATGCAATGGTGTTCCTAACTCATGCATTACAAAGTTCGTAACATCAACGATATTATTGATAGGTGTTAGACCTATTGCAAGTAGAGCATTTTTCAACCAATCAGGTGACGGCTTTACTTCTACATCAGCTATTACCGTTCCCATATAACGAGGACAAGCATCTTCATCTTCAACCTCGATCTTAACTGAATGTCCAGTATTTTGAACCTCAAAAGAACTGATGTCAGGTAATTGAAGCGCTGACTTTTCTCCTCCATGTACCTTATTGTAAGCTACGAGATCTCTTGCTACACCTAGATGACCTAAAGCATCACTTCTGTTTGGTGTTAAACCGATCTCAAAGACATGGTCTGATTCTAATTGAAAATACTCAGCAGCTGATTGTCCGATCTTTGCATCTTCAGGTAGAACCATGATCCCATCGTGCGATTTACCGATACCCAATTCATCTTCTGCGCAGATCATCCCAACAGACTCGACTCCTCTGATCTTAGATTTCTTAATCTTAAATGGTTCTTCAGGAGTTGGATATAAAGTTGTACCAACTGTTGCGACAACGACTTTTTGATCAACACCTACATTCGGAGCTCCACAAACGATCTGTACTGGCTCTTTTTCACCAATATCCACGGTCGTAACATTAAGCCGGTCTGCATTCTCATGCTTTTCACAAGTTAAGACCTTCCCAATGACAACACCACGCAAACCGCCTTTGATACTCTCAACTTCTTCCAGTCCTTCTATTTCAAGACCAGTATCTGTTAAGATCTCACTAACCTCATCGGGCTTTTGATCAGTTTTAACGTATCTTTTTAACCAACTGTATGATACTTTCATATCTTAATTTACTCAAATTTAAAACCTCAAAAATAGAAAAAATGGCAAGAATAAAGCGCTCTTCACGATGCGAACTATCAATTTATTAATGATATTCTTCAACCCATAATCTCTCATTTTCGTTACATTTGAGAAACAACTTGAAATATAATTTATGACTATCCGATTCAATCTTTTCCTAACATCCATTCTTTCCGCAGTTTTGACTTTCGGTCAACAGCAGTATACAGGACTTTCTTCAGATAATTTTGCTGGGTATACGAACTCCTATTTCAATCCAGCATCGATCGTAAATACGACGAACAAGTTTTCCGTTTCATCGTCATTCGTATTTCTTCAGTCCAACAATTTCCTTGGTGCTAACAGTAGTGCAATTAGTCTTGCAACAGGAAATGAGCAGGAAAGATATCGTGACCATATGTCCAAAGGGTATCAGATGAACAATTTTTCCTTTGATGTCATAGGAGGTTATTATGAAATCGATCATAACAATTCAATTGGATATTCGCTTCGAATAAGACAGTTTGGAAACGTCGATGGATTACCAGATGCTTTGACCAAAGCCAAAGATGACGATTTTACTGAAAATCCTACAGGAACACCTATAGATTTTTCAGCATTTAACTTCTCTCAATTCCTTTATACTGAACATCGCTTCAACTACGCCAGAGTGATCCAGGATGACACACCTCACTTTATAAAAGCTGGTGGTGCATTTAAACTTATTAATGGACATGATGCCACATATCTTTATGCAGATGAAGGTAGTTTTGAATTTGCAAGTCAAAATGGTGTAAATACTGATTTTACGGATGTTCAATTTAGATATGGTAGAGCAGAAAAGTACAATTCATTCTCTTCTCGAAAATTAGGTGTAGGATTCGACCTGGGAGCAGTTTATGAGTATCGACCTGATCCAGATGCCTATAAATACGATATGGATGGAGAAACAGATATCGAAAGATATGACAAGAAAAAATATCTGTTCAAATTAGCAGCATCAATCAATGATATTGGAAGAGTAAAGTTCTCAAAAGATACGAGTTCCTATGATTTTACAAACGATGGAGACCCTGTTGATATTGATAACATCTCAACACTAGGATTTGGAACTGGTTCGAATTTCGGCTTTTTCAAATCATTTGATAATATGGCCACGGATGGAGTGAAATCAGATGATAACGAGGAAACGTTTAACATGAATCTCCCTACAACATTCAATGTAATGGGAGATTATAACATCTGGAAGAACTTTTATGCAAGTTGGGCTTCATCAATTCCATTGAAAAGAAAAAGAGACCCTCATAAATCTCATTTCAAAGCCGTTCACTCGTTAACGCCAAGATATGAGTCAAACAATTTATCAATTATGCTTCCTATAACATTTCAAAGAAATGCTCAGATCAATCTAGGATTAGCGGGTAGATTTACTTTTGATAATGGATTTGGCTTCTTCGCTGGAGGAAATAACTTTACAGGTTGGCTTGGTAAAAGAGCCAGTTATACACAGAACTTCTTTGCAGGAATCAGTTATTCTGTTCCTTACAAAGTTCCTAAAGACACAGATAAGGATAAGGTTTCTGATAAGATCGATGATTGTATTTACGATCCAGGACCACTTGAACTAGCTGGTTGTCCAGATACAGATAAGGATGGTATACCTGACAAAGAAGATTACTGTATTTACGATCAAGGACCACTCAGACATAATGGTTGTCCTGACACTGATGGTGACGGTGTGATCGATCTGAACGATCAATGTCCAGACACTCCTGGTCTGCCAGTTCACTACGGTTGTCCTGATACAGACAGAGATGGAGTAATTGATGTCGCTGATAGATGTCCAGAGGTACCTGGAATTGAGTTGAACAATGGTTGTCCAATGGAGAGAAACGCTTGTTGTACGGACAATGATGGCGATGGTTTCCCTAATGATCTGGATGACTGTCCAGATGTAGCAGGTTCTGTTTACAATAACGGATGTCCACTAGATTCTACGAACTTAAATGAGGTTCAACTTGAAGAGATCAGAAAAGAAAAGGATCCGAACCACACGATCAATAAGGTGGAGGATATCGAAGAGAATCAACCAGATGATGAGGATATGAACCAACCGGAACAGGTTGAGGAAATCGAAGACAGAACTGGTGTTGATGTACTAACGATCTACTTTAACGTTGATGATGCAACTATTTCCGATAAAGACAATAAAGAAATCAAGGAATTAGCAGAGAAATATGCTGAAGGATATGTTTTCAAAGTTGTCGGTCACACAGATAATGATGCATCTGAAAACTACAATTTGATCCTTTCAAGAAAACGTGCTGAAACGGTGAAGCGAAAGCTTATGACGCACGATATTGATTTTGATAATATTGAAGTTATGTATTTTGGAGAGTGGAAACCACTTAGAAAGAATACAGAACCAGGAAATAAGCGATTCAACAGAAGAGTGGAAATTATTGTACAGAAGAAATAACTGAATACCGAAATGGTTATAAGAGGTGGAGAATTATCTTCACCTCTTTTTATTTTAAAATAGAGTTATTGTACTTTTGCAACAAAGTATAACGGTGAAAGGAGATTCAGGGAAATTTATCGAATTCGATCAGGATGTTAGCAATATTGAGCTTCCTGAAAAATTTACATTTCCATTTTACTACGAACCTCATCCTATTGCAATGATTGCGGCAGAAGAGTTGCAATCTTATCTTGAAGATCACAATTTTGGACATGATTTTGGGATACAAAGAAGAACACAGCATTCTATTGGGAAAATGTTTGGCGTTTTGGTCGTACAAAAACCAAATGGTCAATTGGGATATCTAGCTGCCTTTTCAGGGAAAGTAGCTGATTCAAATGACCATGAACACTTCGTTCCGCCTGTATTTGATATGCTCACCAAAAATTCTTTCTTCCGAAAAGAAGAGTTAGAAATAAGTGAGATCAATCGTCAAGTAGCACAATTGGAAAATGATCCAGAATATGTTCAGTTGCAAAACGAAAGCACTCAAAAACTTAATGAGCTTAATTCAACTGAGAAAAGTCTACGAGATGCTATCATTCAGGGAAAGCAAGACAGAAAGAAAACGAGACGTGAGCAAAAAGAAATACTAAGTGAAGAGGAATTTGAAAAACTATGTAATGATCTTGCGAAGGAAAGTATCGAAAGTAAATTAGAGCTTAAGCAGTTTTTGCGTTATAAAGATCACGTAACTGCAGAGATCGCCGAAAAACTTGCTCCATTTGAAAATAAGATCAAAGAACTCAAGCGTGATCGAGCTAATCGTTCTAATGTCTTGCAAAAGAAGCTTTTCAATTCTTATCAGTTCTTAAATATTAAAGGTGAAAATAAATCATTACTCCCGATATTTGAACATACATCACTGAAAAAGCCACCTGCCGGTGCAGGGGAATGTGCAGCTCCAAAGCTACTTCAATATGCATTTGAACATGATCTGAAACCCATTGCTCTTGCAGAATTCTGGTGGGGAGCTCCTCCAAATACTGAAATAAGGACGCACAAAAACTACTATCCTGCGTGCCAGGGGAAATGCGAACCCATTTTAGGTCATATGTTAAAAGGAATTGAGCTAGATGAAAATCCGCTGATCAAGAATTATGGATCCAACAAGGAAATTGAGGTGATCTATGAAGACGATCACATAATGATCATCAATAAACCTCATGATCTTTTATCAGTTCCTGGCAAGAACATTAAAGATTCTGTCTACACCCGCATATTAGATCAAAACCCTAACTTATCAGGTCCAGTAATAGTTCATCGTTTAGACATGGCAACATCGGGATTAATGGTTCTAGCTAAAGAGGAGGTTGCTTATAAGCTCATTCAACGACAGTTTCTTGATCGCTCAGTAAAGAAAACCTACACTGCCCTACTCGAAGGAGTTTTGGATGAAAGAAGAGGTAGAGTTGAATTACCGATGCGATTGGATATTTATGATCGACCTCGCCAATGTGTTTGTCATGAACATGGAAAATGGTCAAAAACGGATTGGAGAGTCGATTACATTAAAGACGGTAGAACGAGAATAATTTTTAAACCGATCACAGGAAGAACTCATCAGCTAAGAGTGCATGCTGCACACAAAGAAGGGTTGAAAACACCTATTGTTGGAGACGATCTTTATGGAACCAGAGACGAAAGACTTTATCTACATGCCACTACCCTAACATTTGAACACCCAAAGACAAAAGAGATCATTTCGTTCAACGCACCAGCGCCATTTTGATCACATTCGGAATAAGATTCCTGCTCTTCCGTAGAAATTCCGAAAATTCACACCTGTTGAATGTGGTAAGATCGTTTTATTCCTCCATTTCGGATTAGTGAAATCATATTGATATCCTGCCTGGGCTTGAATTCCAAACCAACCGAACTTTAATCTGAAACCAAGTTCCCCGGCTACATTGAAATATGGGTTTCTGTATACATTTTTTAATTCATTTGTACTGTAAGTATATATCGATTCCTCGAACCCACGACGCTCAACGATCTTTGCAAAACCTAATCCAAAATGCCAATTTGCGAATAAATCAAAGTTTTGACGATACACGAAGTTATACCCTACGGAAGAGTAAAGATACCAGTTCGTGTATCTGAGATCAACTGAATCTGTTTCTATGGTATTGGGCAGGTTGATCGTAAATCCAAGAGAGTTCTGTCCACCAAACGGCTCAACATTAGTGAACTCCATACCAATCGCTAATTGCTCTTCAGGGACGATATCAACACCGAAATCCTGACTGATCTCATTAGGAAGAAGCTGATAAGTTCCGGTAAATACAGTATGCTGTTCTTCATTCTCCTTTCTTCTGCTTATTCTGCCTTTTGATAGATCTTCACTTCCTTCAATAATCTCCTCAACGTAAGATCCACTCCAATACGTATTGATCAAAGCATAACTGCTATCGGATGTAACCTTATCAAAGGTGAATACGGAATCACTTAGATCATAAACATAGATTCCTGGAGCTGGCAATAATTCCTCCATTTTATAATCTGTATTCTTACGATTATAATTCAATTCCCCCTCATTCTTATAGTAAATAGGCAGAACAGCAATTCTCTCATCTAAAATAGAGTCCTTACTCAAACGCTTGACCATGGATTCCATACTAAAGCTGTAGCAGTCACCATCTATTCCCATCGCTCGGGTATGACATCTACCAAACTGACCCGTTATTTTTGCTTTTCTATCTTCTTCTAGAATCAAACGTATTCCATCTGCTAAATGTCGCTCTCTCTCAATGTGCATTTGAATATCTACACCTGATCCCAAATACCAATCTAACGTAGTTTGTAATTCCTCAATGATATAACTAAATGGTTCGTACGATTCACCTAATCTATCTTTGAATATGGTACTATCCTCATAGAAATCGTTAACCAGGTTTCTAATGGATAGTTCAAACAGTCTGTTCTTATAACTTTTGAATCCATAACGGATGTCAAAGTTTTCCCGAGATGGCTCTAATCTGCTCGCAAAGCCAAGATTATCATCGTCAAGATTAACCGAACTGATTATCTCAAGATCTTCATAAAATGTGTAGAATTCTTGCTCGCAACTTTTCTCCTCTAGTATATAGGCAAGAGCTTTCAAAGAATACACAGGGTAGCGTGTATAATCTACTCCTTTAACTTGAATCTTATCTTCTTTTGCTTTATCTCGATTGAAACGCTCAACTCCTAAAAGAAACTCATGAATATGATTCTTTTCACTGTCCTCAAATCCACCATTCAATATACTTAATAAGTTTTCATCTCCTGTCTGAGCATATTCATTGGCTAAATACCCAATTCCTGCACCAAACTCCATGGTAACATAACGATATCCATTTTGATGGAGATATTGAATCGTTTTTAATTTGAGTAATTGATTTGAATTTACATATCGATGATTCTCACCGACCAAGACAATTCTTTTGTTGTTGAGGTAATCACTCATCACCTCAAAACCTGTAGTTTGATCGGAAGTATCCAAAGCGATCCTGGATAGAGATTGCCCGTAAGATGACAATACTATAAAAGACAACAAGAAAGAAGATAGTAACTTCATGATCATTTCTTTTTACCCATTTTAACAGAATAATCTTCTGCATCTCCTGTGATGATCAAATTCACAAATCGATATCGTTTCTCAGGATCAAACTCTCCAATAGATTCAGGGTCTGTATCTTTATTCTTGAACAACTTGTTTCGACCAGCTTTTGCGATCATTTTCCAAGGCACACTGATATAATATTCCATATTCATTTCCATATCCTGTTTCCCGGAAACTTTAACAAAACCAAGGTTGGTATTGATGATCATTTCAGGAATGGTCATTTCGCCGTTGGTCATATCTATATGGTTTTGCAACGTATCAAAGATGACCTTATGAAGCGCTTCATCCTCAAAATAACCGGATAAGACCTTTAGCGGTGCGTAGTCTTCAAGGGCACCTTCAGTAATATTGAAATCCATATGAATTTCCGAGTCATCAATGATCGGTACCAGATCTGCATGCATATGGATCTTTCCCCAAAGTTTTCCACTTACACGACCGTGTACATTATTCGATACAACTTCATCCTGACCAAAATTATCAAACTTGACCATCAATTTGTCCATATCAACATCCATCATTTTTATCTCAGGTGAGAAATAGATCTTACTTCTGTCTGACCCATTAAAATAACCGGATATATCCATATGACCATCTGCGATATCCATCATCAATGTATCGATATATAGCATATGTTCCTCGGTAGTTCGAAGATCAGCTTTGATTCTTTGCAGATGATATTTGTGATATCTCATATCTCCAATCACAACTATCCGAAACTTGAAAAATAGAAACAGTCGTCATATCTTT
>CEQS01163073.1_pt1 | contig 23967 bp, 6 predicted proteins | sample 530981 | NCBI WGS metagenome assembly CEQS01 (sample SAMEA2621176, study PRJEB7988) | marine metagenome | biome: marine biome (ENVO:00000447); feature: mesopelagic zone (ENVO:00000213); material: "saline water (ENVO:00002010), including plankton (ENVO:xxxxxxxx)" | depth 800 m
TTAAATCTTGGGAACTTTACCTTCCTCGATGGCAATGTATATTCCATTCGAGCCATTGTAGACACCGTTAATAATCAATTGGATGGGAATGCGGTAAATGACACAACTTCCAGGATGAACCTCAGGCCTGCACTTTCAGGGATTTATTCCGTGGGAAGTGGAGGAGATTATGCAACCATTGCTGCAGCTGATTCCGCATTGGATAATGCAGGTGTTTGCGGTCCGGTTGTGCTGGAATTAAACCAGGGTACCTACGCCGAATCCGTTACCATGGGAAATTATACAGGGGTTTCTTCGGTAAATACGATTACGCTTCGCCCTGATTCTAGCAATACTGCACCTGTATACTGGACAAATACGTCAACCCCAATTACCTTAACAGATGCATCTTACATTACCTATGAGGGACTAAATATTTCCGCCTCGACTTCATCCAATGCGGTTTATATGAGTGGAGATATCAATACTGTTCAATTTAAGAACAACGTCATAACCGGGTCATCTACCAGCAATTCAAGCTTTGTATACTCAAGCGTCAGGTACCAGGGGGCATCAAGTAAAAAACTGCGGAATGTTACATTCGATAATAATACGTTTAACAGAGGGACTTATGGAATCTACCTGGCAGGATCTTCTACCAGCAGATCAGCAAAACTGATTGTGAAGAATAACTCGTTTACCAACTACAGATATATGGGCGTCTATTGTAATTATTCCGACACAATTACCATTGAAAACAACAACTTTAAGAATGGAACCAACGGAGGAATCTATGGAATTCAGATGTTAAATGCGAACCAATTCTCTATTCGCAAAAATAAAATTGATAATACCTCGCTTTCAGGAACCGCAGCTATATACCTGGGTTCTTGCCGTGGCACCAATACCAGTCCCGGGGTTATTTCCAATAATTTCTTTGCTAGCAAGGCTAATAATTTTATTAGTTGTGTGGATTTACGGAATAATACGAACACACATTTCTACTACAACAGCATAAACTTACTCGGAACCGGCAACACAAGTAGAGCCTTGTATTGTTCCAATGGTGCTAATAACCGATACATCAATAACAATGTGGTTAACAAGGCTGGGGGATATGCCATTTACGTTATTGGAACCAACGAATATGCAAATGCCAATTACAACAACTATTATTCTTCTTCAACTTCCCGATTGGGTTATTACAAAGGGAATAATTACAATACCTTAACTACATGGAGAAGTGGCTCGTCCAGGGACATGCAATCGGTTAATGGTGATCCGTTCTTTAAAGGAAATGGTGACCTACATGCCCTTGGCATTGTAACAAATAACAGTGGAACAAGTTTGGTTGGGTTTACCACGGACATTGATGGTGAATCCAGGGGTACAACTCCCGATATAGGAGCCGATGAATATACCGCATCACCTGATGATGCCGGTTTGGATAGTATTTCGAATTCACTATTCTGCCTGGGTTCAAACAACGTATACGTTACTCTAACCAATTACGGTACCGATACCTTAAAAAGTGCTACCATTAACTGGAGCGTAACTTCTACTCCTGGTGCTGTTGCTACTCAAACGCCTTATTCTTGGACAGGAAGTTTGCCTACCGGTAAGAGTGCTGTGGTGAGCATTGGGTCGTTTAGTCTTGGTACTGATACCAATTACCAGGTGAGTGCCTATACCAGTTCTCCCAATGCTAAAACCGATGGGTTTACCGGAAATGATTCAACACAAAACCTAAGTCGCGAAGCGGCCATGTCGGGTACCTACATTGTGGCTCAAAGTGGAACCCGTGATTACAGCTCAGTATTATCCGCAGTAAACGATTTAAACACCCAGGGAGTATGTGGGCCCGTTACCATTCGGGTAAAATCAGGGACCTATTCAGGAGCTGTCACTATTAAGAACATTGAAGGTACTTCGTCTACAAATCGAGTGGTGCTTGAGTCCGACACCTCCAATACTACACCTGCGGTGCTAACTGCTTCTTCATACACGGTTTCGATACAAGGTGCTGACTATATTACCATTCGTGCATTTGAAATTAAGTCAAGCAGGTATGCGGCAGTTTACGCTACCGGGGCCAATAACTTCATTACGATTGAAAACAATACCATTCAGAATAACTATGGCGTAAATTATTACAACTATTACTACAATGCCGCAGTAGCAGTATATAATACAACCAACAAACCCAATACGAACATTAGCATTCTTAAGAATACCATCTCAGGAGGTCAATACGGAATCTATAGCTATAGTTCAACAACGGCGAATAAGGGTGTTATTGATGGAAATCATATTAGCAATTTCCGAAATACAGGAATCTATGTTCGAAACGATTACGATTTGGACATCACCAACAACTCGGTATTTGATTCGACCTATAGTTACGGATATTATGGAATTCATACCCTTAATTGTGCGGTTGATTTAATAGCAAACAAAGTAGCCATTCATTCTACCAGTGGTGGTAATGGGGTATATATTCAAAGCAGCAGGGATACATCGCAGGCCCGAAAAAAGATCGTGAACAATGCCATTTCATTTGTTCAAAAGAACAATGGCTCGAGCAACAACTGGGGAATGTATTTGTATTTCTGTGATTACCAGGATGTATATTATAACTCTGTTCATATGGATGGAGGAATCAATGCGAATTCAAGAGCCTTTATGGTTCATTCCGGAACCAGTGCAGCGCTCCGAAACAACTCTTTTGTAAACAGCAATGGAGGGTATGCATTGTTTGCATCAACATCTGGTCAAATCACCTCTTCTGATTATAATAACCTGTATTCTTCCGGAAATAATGTGGCTTATCGCAGTGGTTCCAATTATGCGACCTTGTCCAATTGGAGAACAGGAACTGGATTAGATGCTAACTCCACCTCGGCCAATGCCAACTACATGTCGGCATACAATATGGCTCCCAACCATATCGCATTGGATGGAAACGCTACTTCGTTGTCTAGCGTTCCAACCGATGTAGATGGAGTAAGTAGGGGAAGCAGTCCGGATATTGGTGCCTACCAATTCAATACAAGAAAAGATGATGCCGGATCGGTTGCGTTGGTGACTAAACAACTATGCAACGGTACGCAATCGGTGGTTTTGGCTGTTAAAAACTTTGGTGGCGATACGCTTAAATCGGCCAGGGTGAATTGGCAAATTTCCAGAAATGGAGGAGCCTTTGTAACGCAACCGATTTACAACTGGACCGGGGTAATGCCTCCAGGTGAAGTTGATTCCAATGTGGTTGTAGGTACCTTCAATTTTATTGGTGGATCCTATAAGTTAAGGTCATTTACTTCTTTACCCAATACCAAAACCGATGAGTTGCAAAGCAATGATACCCTGCTCGATAATCTTTACATCAAGTTAAATGGAACCTATACATTAGGAGATACATCTTCTGATTTTAAAACCTGGAACTCTTTTGCAAGTGCGATAAATGCAGCAGGCGTGTGTGGGCCAGTTACAATTAAAGCTAAGCCAGACACCTATCACGAGCACATTGTTCTGGATAATGTTGCAGGTCTCAATTCGACGGATAGGTTGGTGATTACTGCAGATACCGGAAGTGGTTTGGTAATGCTAAGCGATTCAATAACACCGTTGGCATTGAATGATATGAAGCACGTAACCATTAGAAGTATTGGAATTAAGTCAACCGGAAGTGAGGCTGCCCTGAGAATGGATGGTTATAACCATCACATTAGCGTGGATAGTAACCGAATTGTTGGCCCGGTTTCGTATGGGAATTCCGGAATTGAAAGTGCGATTTATGTCAATTCCAATACCACTACTTCAAATCACGACTTAAGCTTCATTGGAAACGATATTGAAAATGGTTCTTCAGGAATATACTTCACTGGAACCAGTATCAATAAACCACAAACTAGCATGGAAATTAAAGGCAATAACTTGAGCAAATTCTATGCTAATGGAATTTATGCCTACGCTGTGGATAGTTTGGACATAACACTTAATAAGATTTCAAGTTCTGCCGGAGCTGCATCGAATGCCATCTACCTGCATTATTCAGATTTGTTCTCCATTCAGCGAAACAAAATGGAGATCAGCAGCACGGGTGCCGGGAATGGAATCACTGTAATCAGAAGCAGTGGCATTAGTTCCGGATATTCTAACATTGTCAACAACTTCATTCAGGTAGCAGGAGGCAACGGACTGAACATAAGCTATTCCAATTACATCAACGCATTCTACAATTCGGTACACATTAATCCAAACCTGGTTAGTTCTACAGCCGGGAATGCGGTAAGAACTTTTGCGGTATCTAGTCTCGATTTTAAGAATAACTCCTTTGCCAATTTCGCCAAGGGATATGTCTATGATAGAACCGGTGGGTTTACATCGAACTACAACAACCTGTACACTACCGGATCGCTATTATCCAGGAACAATGTTCAGGATTTGGCCGGGTGGAGAACCGCTTCCGGCCAGGATGCTAATTCAGTAAGCGCCGACCCTATTTATTTGAGTCAAACCGATCTGCATGCCAACCAAACACTTATGGATAGTTCGGCAACCGTTCTTGGGTCATTTAGCATTGATATCGATGGCCAAAACAGGGACATCAATTACCCGGATATGGGTGCTGATGAGTTTACCTTAATCAAAAACGTGGGTATTGTTGAGGTTACACTTCCTGAAACCTTTAGAGCCAGGAAATGGACAACAACTGCATTTAGTAAGACGCAATCGATTGAGATCGTAGTTCGAAATTTCGGGCCGGATGTAACCGATATACCTGTTGTGTATGAGTTTAACGGAACCCGGGTTCAAGATACCGTACGGGGTACATTGGTCGCCGGTAAGCTGGATACCTTTAAATTCCCGGCAACCGTAAATATGGATACAGTAGGGAATCATCTGTTGAGGGTGTTTACCGCTATGCCCAACGATCAATACATTCAAAACGATACCCTGGACGTTACCGTTGTTACCCTTGAAAACGGGAAGTATAAGCTACCCTTTGTCGAAGATTTCGAAGGGGTAAAAGACACTGCCATTTTTGAGCATTACCTGGGATTATGGGATCTGGAAGAATGGGATTTCAATACCAATGGAGGCCGCCTACAAACCAAAAGCGGTAAAAAAGTGGGAGGTGAGCAGGCCATAACGTTGGATAGAACTCCAAATGGTCCGATCAAGAAAAATGAACTGGTATTGAACCTAAACCTAAGTCGATACGATTTAAAAGATTCTGTATTCCTCGATTTCGATTACATCGATCATCGCGATGAGCGGCACAAAGGGGATAGTGTTTGGGTAAGAGGATCAGATACTTCGGCCTGGATAGGTGTCTATGACCTTTGGAGAAACCGAAGAGCCAACCGGGTAAAAGAAGTCCGAAACATTCAAATTACTCCGCTTCTCGTTGCGACCAATCAGAAATTTACCGAAAGTTTCCAGGTTAAATTTGGTCAGGAGGATAATCAACGACTTCCTGGGGACGGAAGGACTTTTGATAACATTGTATTAAGGGCATTATTGCCTTATGACTTAACCATTAAAGATGCCGTGGTGGAGTACCGCCAGGTTCCTAAGGAAATGGCTAACAACCGATATCATGCAACGGTTGGAAACAAAGGTTATTTAACCGCCGATAGTGTTAAGTTTAGAGTGGATGTAGCCGGGGCAATAAACTATGCCATGGTCGATTCACTCATGAAGGATCAGGATACCTTGCTAAGTACAACCGATAGCATGCACACCAACCTGGCGGGAACCTATACCGCTTATATGAGTGCCGCATTTAATGGAATTGATAAGTGCTGGGAAAACGACTCTATTGATATCAATTTTAGTCTAACTGATACGGTACTGGCTCGCGATGATAATGTCGTGGATAGCACCTTCGGATTTATCGGATCAACTGGTAAAATGGGAACCGTATTGGAAGTGTTTAAGCCCGACACCCTAACTTCCGTAAGTTTCTATTTGAATTTCCCTACCATTGGAGATACGCTGAAAGCGGAAATTTACCAGATGGTTCAGGATACTGTAGGAGCAAGAATACTGAGCACATCCAATATTGTTGTAACCAGCAATGCGTCAGCCTGGTATACCTTACCCATTAAATGTATGGAGGTGCTACAACTGGGCAAGTATATGGTAGCTGTTGAACAATCCTCTACCAACTACCTGACCCTGGGAGTAACTAAGAACAATTACATCAAAGGCGTTTCATGGATTAATACATCGAGCAACTGGTCGGCATTTGAAGATTCGTTGGGTGGTTATTTGTTTAACATTCATGCAAACTTTGGTAATTACGACTTACCCTCTATTAGTGCACCTTCAGCACTTTGTACCAATGACAATCCTGTCGTACTAAAATCGAACAGACCTGGAGGTAAGTTCCATGGAACCGGTGTGGTAAACGATAGCATTTTCGACCCTTCTGTAAGTGGATATGGTACCCACGTTGTTACCTATGGAATTGCATTACCCAATGGATGTTTCGATAGCAACGGAGTTTCCATTTTGGTAGATTCTCTTCCGGTGGTAAGCTTTGCAAAACCCGCTGATGTTTGTAACAACGATGCTATAACCACATTAACTGGCGGTCAGCCAGGTGGAGGTACTTACTTTGGAAATGGAGTTACCGCTAACCGATTGGACCCATCAGCTCTTACACCTGGAGTTCACACCATTAAATACCGCTATGCAAAACCCATTAGCGGTTGTGCCGATACTGCTGATGCCCAGGTTCGAATAAAGGCTGTTCCCGCAGTAAGTTTTGTAGCGATCAACGATTTCTGTATCGACGATAGCATCTACACATTCACCCAAGGAAGCCCGGTAGGCGGAAAATACAGTGGTACTGGAGTCGTACTAGATTCTACGTTTAATGCTACGATTGCAGGACTTGGATCGCATAAAATCACCTACACTTTCGTGGATACCAATGCGTGTTCCGATACGGCTTCTACACTTGTAATGGTTAACGATACTCCAAGTAACAACCTGGGAGCAGATACTGCACTTTGCCCGGATCATTCACTTACCTTATCGGCGATCTCTTTCGGATCTTACTTGTGGAATACCGGTGATACTACCGAGCATTTAAAAGTTACTTCTAAGGGAGATTATTGGTTGGTAATTACTAATCAGTACGGTTGTACCAATAGAGATACAATTCGAGTGACCTTCGATGCTGTTTGTATAGGAATAGATCAGGCATTGGTTTCTAATGCTCAAATCAATTACTATCCAAACCCCAATAACGGAAGGTTTTTGCTAAAACTTAATTCCAAAGCAGAAGGTGAAGTGAAACTCATTGTTCGAAACATGCAGGGGCAAATCGTTTCTACTCAATCCTGGGAAAAAGTGGGCAATGAATTGCTCGAGGAAATTGATTTGAGTAATCAATCATCAGGAGTTTACTTCCTTGATTTAATGACGCCGCAGGGGAGGGCACAGCACAGAATAACATTGGATAGATAAACTTCCTCTCTAATTTATTGTCGAATTTATTTGAGCTAAAAGATTCCTTGATTATGTAATTGATAGGTTTTTATAAGTACTGTTAGAAGTTATATTTGCACGCAAATCAATAACCATGAAAAAGCTTTTATTACTCGTTTGTATAATATTTTCTTTAAGTTCTTTTGCTCAATTATCTGGAACTTATACCATTGGTGGAACCTCACCCAATTATAGTACTATAGATTCCGCTGTTACCGATTTGGAAATCAAAGGAGTCAGTGGACATGTTACTTTTAAGATCAGGCAGGGAACCTATAAACAGCAAGTAAGTCTGGATTCCATTCCCGGTTCTGATACCAACAAAACGGTTACATTTCTTCCAGATTCAAACAAGAAAAGCGGGGTTATTCTCGAGTATACCGGTAGCTCCACAACAACCAATTATGTTTTCAGGGTTAATGGGGTTAAATACGTTACCTTCAAACATCTTCATTTTATAAAGAAGGGGAGTAATTTCGGACGCTGTTTGCTCTTTGAAGGAGCCAACTCTAATATTCTGCTGGACAGTAATGAATTTACTGGAATTAAGAAGGACTATGGCCTAAATAGTATGATTATTTATGATGCTGGCGGATCTACAAACCAATCTCATAATGTGGTAATATCTCACAACACCTTCAATTTTGGGGCAGGAGCAGTTATGGTTGTAGGAGAGTCAACTTCAAAGAAACAAAATGGTTGGGAGATCCGAGGAAACAAGGTTCAGAACTACGAAGGAATTAGCTTTGTATTTACCAAATGTCATAAAATTATTATTTCAAATAATGAAGTTGCCACTTTATCCAATAGTTTAAATGGCAATGGCATATCGGGCGAGTATTCCAGCGAAATAAAAATCTATGATAATCATATCGTAGTTTCAACCAAAAACTCAAGTACAAATGGAATTATTCTGAGAAGTTGCAGTGGAGTATCCGCTAATCGTTCTGATATCTACAACAACATGATTGCCTTTCCAGATACCGCTAAGAGCAAGGCCATTTATGGTATTCGACTTATATTGTGTAATTATACTAGTGTGATGTTTAATAGCCTCTCCGCTACTTCGGGTGCTGGTTATTTGTTTCATTCTACTACCGTTCCAACATCTGTATATTTCTGGAACAACATTGCAGCCCACTATGGAACCGGTTACGCTATGTACTTCGGATCAAACGGTTATTTCTATAGCTATAACTGTTTGCACGCAACGACCAATCGGATTTGCAATCGATCGTATAACAGCACCAACATAGTCGCCAATCCAAAATTCACTTCCAGTACTGACCTTCACACCAACGCTACCGCGGTTAATGGTAAGGCTTATTATGTAAAAAGAATTAAATACGATATAGACGGGGAAGTAAGGGACACTGCCAAGCCAGATATTGGAGCGGATGAGTTTAGTTCCTCTCCATCGAACGATGCTGGAATTACAGGAATTACTAACAGCATAGCCTGCACTGGGAGCAACGATGTGTTTGTGAAATTGAAAAATTATGGAGGTGACACACTAACTGCCGTTCGATTAAATTGGTCAGTTGCTGTCAATGGAGGAACCCCGGTTGTTCAATCTTTTGGAACCTTTTCGGGAAGCCTATTATCAGGAAAAGACACGACGCTAAAAATTGGGTCCTATGTCGCCAGTAAGAATGATACGCTTACTATTCTAGCCTGGACGAGTGGGCCAAACAATAAAGCGGATACCGATTCAACCAATGATTCAACCAGTAAAATAATACGTGTTGCCATGTCAGGTATTTATACCATTGGGGGGGCAAGTCCTGATTATACTTCATTAACAACGGCTTTGGCTGAATTGAAAAGCAAAGGTGTTTGTGGCCACGTCACTTTTAATTTACGTCCGGGAACTTATCAATATTATTTTCTTATTGACAATGCCCCAGGGGTTTCACCTACATCTACTTTTACTTTGCAGTCAGATCCAGCATATTCTGGTCGTGCCATTCTCAATGTACCTAATAATTTGGCTTTGAACTGGATTCACGACGTGGTCATTCAGAACCTGGAAATTCGTGGTAAGATTCAATTTCATGGTGATTGTTATCGCGTAAAAATTAGGAATAATAAAATTGTAGGTAAGCTTTCAAACTCTAAAAATTTGATTGATGGAACCATTCAAAATACAACCTACTTTGCAACTCGGTTAACCGACATTGCAATTGACAGCAATCACATCATGAGAGGCTCGGGAGCGGTTTATTTTCAGGGGAAATACAATAACTCAATCAGTCGTATTAAAGTAACCAACAATCAAATTGATAGTATGGGGCATTATGGAATTGCCCTTAAAACCCTAGATAGTTCCCTGATTGAATCCAATACGATTATTGACACCAACTGGTCCGGGTCATCCGCAATTTATTTGAACCTTGCAACCGCCAAAATTTCAAGAAACAAACTAATTCTAAATTCTGATTCAAGCTTTGATGCCATATTTTGTTATGGAAATAGTTCACGCGATACTATCCTATTAGAGAATAATTTCATTCATCTCGACAGTGCTGCAAATGGAATTCACTTGTTTGGATCCGAGTACTCCCGATTGACTTACAATACAGTTATTATGCACAGTGTTATCGGGAAAGCACTACTCAGCTATCAAAACAAACATTTGTACCTGAGAAATAACAATTTTGCGAAGTTCAATGCTGGCTATTTAATTGAGTTTAATGTAAGCATTGGTGTGGATTCCGATCACAATAACTTTTATTATGGTAAGGCTCCATTTATGAGAAATGTGATCGATTTAAATCGTTGGAGGACCTCGAAGAACGATTCCAATTCGCACCATGTCAATCCCTATTTTTACCAACCGTATTCTCCTCGCCCGGCGCACGCTTTATTAAATGGAAATGCGATACCTATACCTGGAGTGAAGTACGATCTCTATCGAGTTAAAAGAGACAGCCTTAATCCAGATATTGGAGCCGTTGAATTTGCCACCATGTATAATGATGCAGCTGCTAAATCTGTAGATACTTCCAGCATTTGTCCCGGTATCAGTAGTGTTAGATTTTCGTTTTCCAATGTAGGCTCTAACAAAATTTATTCTGCTAAGATTAAATGGGCCGTATCGGTAAATAGCGGAACTCCAGTGTTTCAGACTCCTTTTCATTTTCAAGATTCCCTTACTTCCTATACCGACACTACTGTTATACTAGGCAACTATAACTTCCTATCCAACAATTCTTACCAGATTATTGCCATGATAGACAGTGTCAATGGAGTGAAGGACTCTTCGTCCATAAATGATTCAGCAAGAACCAAGGTATTAAAACCAAAGCTGTCAGGTACATACACGGTTGGTGGGACAAGTCCTGATTTTGCCAATTTAGATACTGCATTAAAGACACTTATAAAGGTTGGTATTTGTGGGCCGGTTATTCTCAACTTAAGACAGGGTGCTTACAAGGCATACCACAAGTTGGCTTATGTAAGGGGGACAAATTCCGTTAATACAATAACCATTCAAACGGAACCAAGTTATTCTGGACAAGCTGAAATTTCAAATGCTGGGATTGCTGTTAAGTTGACCGGTGAAAATTACATACTTAAAAACCTAAAGATCAAAACCACCAAAGGGGGGCACGTAATTGACATAACGGGCAGCCCAAAGAATAACACCATAAGAGGGAATACAATTCAAGGGTACGATACCAATTCAACCTGGTCGTATTTTTCTGTGATTAAGTTAGACCTTGTAACTCTGGTTGATTCGAATTATTTGACAATCGATTCAAACATCGTTCTCAATGGTTCTTATGGCTTTGAGTTTTCGATTCGGGGTGCAGCTAATGATCACTTTATAGTTATAAAAGATAATGTATTTAAGGATTTTTATTCAAGAGGAGTTCATTGTACAGGAGCAACAAACCTTAAAATTATCAGGAATAATTTCTACGTAAAGAAAGTTTCAAAAAGCGTTAGAGTTATTTTCTTAAGTGCTATCACGCATCCTATTATTTCCAGAAATAAAATCTACTACGATCATGGTACTGCAATCCATTGCAATGGAAACATGGGGAGTGTGCTTTACCCTCCGTTAATCTCCAATAACTTTATCATTCAGAAAGACAGAAATGCAACGTTGAGTACCGGTATTTATCTTGGTGGCGGTCGCCACGAGTTGGTTTTAAATAATACGGTTAGCATTGTTCAGGACGCGGGATATTCTATTTGTTTTTATGGTAATCGAGGGTTTCTTAACACCGAGATAAAAAACAATATTTTTTATTCTCGAAGCGGTTTGGTTTATTACTTAGATAGATGGGGATCCACTGTCAATAGTTTCGATCATAACAATTTATACACTGGTGGATCCAATGCGGTTAGTTTTAATTCGGTTTTATACAAGGATGTAGGTTCCTGGAAAAAATTTGCGAAGGTTCTGGATCAGAATTCCTTGGATGTTAATCCATTTTTTACAAATGATACAATCCCGCGACCCAATAATTCAGCATTAAATGGTAAGGCGGATACAACTCGTTGGGTAGTAATAGATATCGATGGTGAACCAAGAGATACCCTTAACCCAGATATTGGTGCCGATGAGTTTTTACTTAAAAAGAATGATGTTGGAATTTCCGATTTATCCAAAAGTATTTGTGCAAGTTCGGGAGTTGTAAAAGTTAAATTGGTCAACCATGGAAGTATCAAGGCAACTGGCATTAAAGTCAACTGGGGATTTTCAGTTAACGGTGGAGCGTATGCCTATCAAACACCATATTGGTTTAATGATACTTTAGGCCCCGGGGCCGACACGCTGCTAGCTATAGGTACTTATGCGTTTTCAGTAAAAGACAGTTACGCAGGAATTGCATTTACCGATTCGGTAAATGGAGTGTTAGATTCGAATAATTTAAATGATACTGTAAGGGTAGATACTCTTATGCAAAACATGTCTGGAATCTATAATGTGGATTCTGCCGGCGGTGCCCATTGGAAAACCATTGATTCAGCCGTTTCAGCTCTATTGCAATATGGTGTTTGCGGCCCGGTTGTTATTTACGTTAAATCGGGAACCTATAATGAACGGTCGGTAATCAAGAGAATTAAAGGAAGTTCAAAAATTAATACCATTACTTTTCTTGGGGATACGAGTACTCGAAGGCCCAAATGGACCAATGGCATTGCACCTATTACGTTTGCTGCTACGCAATTCGTCACGGTAAAAAACTTCAACCTTGTAACTACTGGCCGGTCAACGATTCTTTTTGAGGGAAGCAGTTCTAATATCATAATTGACAGTAATAGAATTGTTGGGAAACCTACTTTTTCAAGTTCATTGTTTGAGTCAACCATTTTATCCAACCCTGCTTCTTACCGCAGATCGGATACCAATATTCATATTATAAATAACGAAATTTTGTATGGAGCAAACGGGATTTACCTCCCTCAGAACCTGAGCACAGGCTCAAACCACAGAATTGAGAACAACAAAATAACCAGTTTTCAACATGTTGGCATTTACGCAGCCAACATGGATAGTTTGCTGGTGTCAGGAAATGTGATTAGTACAGATCTTTCAGTAGTGGGGCCATTTGGAATTAAAATGACCGGAAGCCTTAGGGGAACAGTGATTAAGAAGAATGATGTTCAATTTAGTAAAGGAGGAACTGGAATACAGGTAGAAAAAAGCCTTTCTACCGGAAACAATACCATTATCGAAAACAACTTTATTTCAATAAGACATACTTCAGGCTCTGTTGGCATAGCTGTACAAGGAGATTCATTGCACGTTGTCCATAATTCTATTCATCTTTATGGAAAATCTATTGTTGGAGTTGGTTTTCGACAATATGGATATGGTACCAGTACTACCTTGTTCAAAAACAATATTGTGTCCAATACAGGAGGTGGGTTAGCCATTGATGTTAACGTACTATCGGATTATTATGGCGATTACAATAATTATTACACTCCCAACAGTTCCAGATTTGGGCGTCAGGGTACAGCTTACAAAACAAGTTTTGCTTCATGGAAATCCAGTTCTCAGAAAGACTCCAATTCCATCAGCGTAAACCCCTTCTTTACTGATTCGGTAAACCTTCATGTATACAGCAAAGTGATAAAAGCTAAAGGAACACCATTAGGATTGAGATACGATATCGATAATGACTTGAGAAATCTTAGCGCACCGGATATGGGAGCCGATGAATTTACAGCCTACGCGGTTGAAGGAGGATTGTTAAGAAAGGACATAAACGTATGTCGTGGTAAATACCCGGTTTATGCCACTCTAATAAATCATGGAGACTCAAGCATTACTGGTGCAAGGGTTGCCTGGCAACTATCGGTTAATGGTGGCGCCTATGTTCAGCAAACTACAGTTTCATGGACCGGGAATTTATCTTCTGCCAAAGACACATTGCTGTTTTTAGATTCCATAGGGGTTTCTAAGTCGGCTTCTTATAAAATTAGAGCCTATTTGATTGACGTTAACGGAAAACTGGATAACAATGCAGTTAATGACACTTCCATTTTTAATGTGAGAATTGATAGTTCCAAAAGCGCCAAGGTGAACCTGCCATCGGCTTTGTGTTATAATACATTACCTTTTTCAGTCAATGCTACCCCCATCGGAGGTGTTTTAATTGGTAATGGCATTACCAGCGGAGTATTAAATCCAAGAAGTGTAGGAGTAGGTAGCGATAGTTTAATGTATATAGCTATTGATACCAATTCGTGCCGCGATTCAGTTGTGGTTCATTACTCAGTTGATTCCGTTCCAAAAGTTGGATTAAGCATTCCTGACAGTATGTGCTTAAATGGAGGGCGCTTGACCTTGAATGGAGGTTCTCCTTCCGGTGGATTATACTATGGAAAAAATGTCACGTCAAATTCCTATTTGCCGTTTACTTCGGGGTTGGATACCATACATTATTCCTATACAGATGGAAATGGATGTTCAGACAGTACTATGGAAACGATTCGGGTTGATCCAATTCCAACCGTTAGTTTAACCGTTCCGGACAGCGTATGCTTGAATATTTCTTCAATCTTGCTTCAAACCGGTAGACCTGTTGGTGGTGTATATTCGGGTAATGGAGTCATTTTGGGGACTTATAAGCCTATAAATACTGGTGTAGATACCATTCGATATACGGCAACCAACAAGTTCAATTGTTCGGCCACGGCGTTTAAGTTGATTACTGTAAATCCGGTAACCAAGGCAAGTTTTTTCGCCATTGGCAATTTGTGTCTTAATGCGTCGCCTTTACTGCTTAATTATGGAAGTCCACTTGGAGGGGTATATGCCGGAAAAGGGGTGAATGGTAATAATTACAAGCCCATTCAAATTGGGACGGATACCTTACAATACATTTACACCAATGGTTTTTCTTGCTCCGATACGGCCTACCAAACCGTAACTGTGGATTCTATTCCAGTAGTTTCTATTCTCAGTTGGGCCGACCAATGCCTTAACTCACCGCCGTTTGCCTTATTTGGAGGGCACCCGGCTGGAGGAAGTTATTTCGGTAGTGGAATTTCCGGCAACCAATACGATCCCTCAACGGCAACGGTAGGATTAAATACCATTGCCTATCATTTTCTAGATGCCAGAGGCTGTTCCGATACGGCTGAGACCAAGTTTGTTATACATGCCTTGCCAACGGTAAGTATGGACTCAGCGGTATACGCTTGCGAATTGGATAGCACGCTTTTACTTTCAAGTGGGAGACCGCTTAATGGCCAGTATTCAGGATCGTTTATTAACGGGAATACTTTCGACCCAAGGTTGGCTGGTTTGGGTAGGCATGAGGTTTATTATGAGTTTACTGATGCCAATACTTGTACGAATGTGGATACCGGTAAAGTAGTTGTTGAAGCTAATCCTGTATTTAACCTGGGGAATGATAAGGCTTTTTGTGGGAGTAATGTATTGGAACTGAATCCAGGCATAAATAACATGACCTACCTGTGGAACACCGGGGACACTTCTAAAACCATTAAGCTTAACCAGGGTGGTGCGTATTCAATTGTAGTTACCGATACGAGCACACATAAAAACTGTTCCCAATCCGATACCATCAACGTATCCTACAAAGCCATTTGTGTTGGAATTGATGAAAACCTTCTTTCCAGGGCTTCCATTCAGTATTATCCAAACCCCAATAACGGAAGGTTCTTCCTAAAACTGGACTCCGAAGAGGAAGGTGAGGTAAAACTTATTATTCGAAACATGCAGGGGCAAATTGTTTCTACTCAATCCTGGGAAAAAACCAGCAAGGAATTGCTACAGGAAATTGATTTGAGTGATCAATCGTCAGGAGTATATTATTTAAATTTAAGCACTGAAAAAGGCAGGGCTGTCCATCGAATTACTTTGAATCGATAAATGAGGAAATGACCAAGCACGAATGGAGAAAAAAGGAAAAGGGAATCTATTTGCCAAAGGCTCGTCCTGAAACCATTGATGTACCTAATTTTAAGTTCCTGACCATTCATGGAGAAGGCAATCCCAATAGCGAACATTTTGTAGATTACGTTACAGCCTTGTATGCCCTTTCTTATGGGATAAAAATGAGCGCTAAGAAGGGAATGGAACCTCCCGATTATTTTGATTATACTGTCTACCCGTTGGAAGGCGTTTGGGACATTACCGATGAAGCCAAGAAGGTTTTTGACGGAACCATAAATAAGGATGATTTGGTTTTTACCCTCATGATCCGGCAACCCGATTTTGTGGAGAATGACTTTGTGGAAACCATTCGCGAAATCACCCTAAAGAAGAAGCCTCTAGCCTTATTGAGACAGGTTTTGTTTGAAGAAATAGAGGAGGGTAAGTGTGTTCAAATGTTGCACAACGGAAGCTATAACAATGAACCCGAAAGTTTTGCAATTATGGAAGAATATGCCGAGACCAATGGGTTGAAGAGGTTGTCTAAAATTCACCGAGAGATTTATTTGACCGATGCCCGAAAAGTAGCACCGGAAAAACTAAAAACCGTTTTACGGTTTAAGGTTGAATAACTTCACAATTAACCAATAGGTAAAAATTTTTAAGTCGGTTTTTAGTAGATTCTATTCTATACAAGAACTAAGGTCTACCTTATACTTGATAGTATCACTTTAATGGATATTACAAATAACAATGAATCTTATTATAAACTAATCCAAGAATTGGGGAATGATTCATTAATAAGGGATTACAATGGGACATATAAAGACACTATTATTAATTCCAATTACATAAATGATTACCCTATCGAATTGAAAAATAAAAACTAATGCCAATAAAGGCTAAAATGTATGCTCAACCAACCTGACGTGTTGCACGACATTTTAGCAGGGACGTTAGTGTCTATAAAAACTCAGCTCCTCACCTTTTTCGGTTCAATACGTAATTTGAAATCAAATAAGAAATCACACCTATTGTTATGCCAGCTCCCAAGTCAAGAAATACATGCCTTCGAGTTTGAATGATTGCATAAAACATGAGCAGTGTAATACTGAGTATTATAATGCTTCGAAGGTTACTTCCTCGGTGTATTAGCCCTAAAGTACAAATGGTTATTAGCGAACCGTGTAAGGAAGGAAAACAATTGTTTCGTGTATCGTTTAGCGCCACGAAGTTTAATACTTCGGCGCTAAAACTATCAAGTTGAATTTCCGGATAAATCATACTACTCGGAAAGAAAACAAATACAACACCGCTAATGGAGGCGCTCAGAAGAAAAGCATAGGACATTGGACGCAACGTTGATTTGTCTGAGACGAAAAAGGCATATGGAACAAACAAATAAAACAGAAGGTATAGCCAAATACCTATATAGTTGAACGGGATAAGACCATCTATTCTAGTTTCTGGGACGATCCAAACTGGCTCAGACACATAACTTGTTACATAATAAATGGCACCTGTTGGTATCCAACCTGCCAATAACAAAATCAACCTTCTATTGAATGACACAAATGAATTTTAGAGGTATTTTAGATTCTAGAAAAGTATAACCAAATAGGATATCGTAAAGTAACAAATTCAAATGCCATCTATTTTATCAGAAGTTACAAAACGAACCAAAGACTACCCCAATAAAACCATGTACTCTTTCCTTGATAGCCAAGGAAACATAACCGAATCATATACTTATCAATCATTTGAGGATCGAACGAAGGCCATCGCATCCTACCTTCATACTCACTATTCCCTAAAAAAGGGAGATCGGGTTCTCTTGGCGTACCCTCCAGGTCTTGAAATGATAACAGCCTTTTTTGCATGTGCGAGATTGGGAATAATTCCGGTTCCGGTTTATTCACCTTCGGTACACGGTATGAATGCTTCAGTTCTTAAAATGAACTTTATTGCTCAAGATTGTGAGGCTAACGCGGTTTTTACTGACAGTAGTTTCTTCTGGTCTTTCAAAATCAATTTGAAAAAAAACAAGAATCGCCTCTCAGAATTATTCTGGATAAATACCACAGAGATTAGCCATTCCAATATGGCTCCACCCCCTGAGGTTCATAATGATATTTTGTTTTTACAATACACATCAGGCTCAACGAGTAATCCCAAAGGAGTTGTTGTGACCCACCATAATATTCTGCAAAATTGCAAGAACGTCGCGGACCATATGCCTATTGGAGTGTCTTGGTTGCCACAATATCACGATATGGGGCTAATTGGATACTACCTCTTCTTTGCTATAAAAGGTGGAACCACCTATGGTTTTTCACCCTCCGATTTTATTAAACGGCCCGCTCTGTGGCTAGAAACCATTTCGAAGTACCATGCAACAGCCTCCTCAGCGCCAAACTTTGCTTTCGAATATTGTCTACTTCCGGGAAAAATAAGCGATGACGTTTTAAAAAAAATAGATTTGAGTTCGCTGAAGTTTTTAATGACTGCAGCAGAGGCCATAAAACCGAGTACCTACCAAAATTTTAAGGAAAAATTTAGCCGTTACGGTTTAAAACCCAAGTCCTTTTTCGCTGCATATGGTCTGGCAGAGTTTACGCTGGCGGTGACCAATTATGGTAGAACATCGTTTTGTTTTAACTCAGAACTATTGCTACATAATAAAGCTCAGGCACTTTCCGAAGAGGACGACAAAAGCAAGTCAACCTCAATAATGAGTTGCGGTAAACCCTTGGCAAATACTTGCCTTAAAATTGTTGACCCTCACCATGAAAATAATGAATTAGAAAGTGGTAGAGTTGGCGAAATTTGGCTACAAGGGGAAAGTAAATGTGATGGTTATTGGAACAAAAAAAAATTGAGCCAACAAGTCTTTGAGGCAGAAATCACAGGAACAAATCAGAATAATAAATGGTTAAGGACGGGCGATCTAGGTTTTATTTATCACGAAGAGTTATTTGTTTGTGGACGGTTAAAAGACTTAATAATTATTCGAGGAAATAACTACTATCCACATGACATTGAGCACCTTGTTGAAAGTGACCCATTAATTAGAGTGGGTTGCGTCGCTGCTTTCTCTGTTAGTAAATCGGGAAATGAATCTGTGGTTGTTGTAGCTGGAATAAAAAACCGAAGGAAGATCCCAGATGCTACAACAATTCGTGATCGGATAAGTCACCTGCTGGGTATCAGCCTTTCTGAAATCGTTTTTGTGCTTGCGAAGGATGTATCCAAAACAAGCTCTGGAAAAATTCAACGGTATAGAAACAAAGAAAGGCTTGTCGAAGGTACGTTACCCGTTATTGAACACGTGCGCTTTAGCGAAAAAGAAGTAAAACGTGGAGCATTAACGGAAAGAAATACCAGTACTTATCCTCCTTTCACAAAAGACTACTGGGAACTGTTACGATACTACAAACTAAGTGGTAAGGAGAATACTACATTGACTAACTCAGGCCTGGATTCTATTCAGTTAGCGGAATTTAGCCACGATCTTGAAATTTACCTGAGAAACAAAGGGTTTAATGATTTATCGCATGACGTAGATATAAAACTACTTCAGAAAATGGTGGTTTCCGATTTATTCGAAATTCTCGGTGTTTTTGAAACGAAATCGAAACTTGCACGATTCAAGTTCAAAAAGGCATTTATGGATCTCCGTTCGGAATATCAAAAGGCAGAACTGAGCTTAATGGCAAGCGATGTTCTTTTGAGCCATTCAAAAGAAATGCTCAGTGAATCAGAACTATCTGGCTCAATGCAAAACTCAATATTATTAACTGGTGGAACCGGTTTTTTTGGCCCATTTCTTATTAAGTCATTGCTGGAACAGACCGCCGAAAGCATTTATGTTCTGGTTCGAGCAAATTCTAAAGAACAAGCAGTAAATCGATTAAGAAAATCGTTTAACACCTTGCATATTGAAAGCCAAAAACTCTCAGACTCCTTTGAAAAAAGAGTAATCCCAGTTTGCGGAGATTTGAGCAAAGAAAACTTGGGCTTAAGTGAGAAAGATTGGAACTTTTTAAGCGTTAATGTAAAGACCATTTATCACAACGGGGCATCGGTCAATTATCTCAAAGACTACCATACACTTCGAGGCGCCAATGTATTGGGAACCAAAGAAGTAATTGAACTTGCACTTTGTAATCGAGCGAAAACCGTAAACCACATTTCCACCACGTTTATTTTCGGTTGGTCCATTAAGGATACTCTTTTTGAAACTGACTCCAATAAGGATATGAAATTTCTGGATTTCGGTTACAGCCAAAGCAAATGGGCATCGGATCAGATGGTACTAAAAGCTATGGAAAATGGACTCGAAGCACGAGTTTTTAGGCCAGCCTTAATTTCTCCTTCTGCCCATGGAGAGGGCTATAATTTTGATATTTCAATTCGATTGCTGGCATTCATGGTAAAACATGGAATTGGAACCACAGCCAAAAATCAGGTCAGTTTTACACCAGCAGATATAGCAGCAAATAACATTGTGGCCATAGCTGGAATTGAATCGTCAGTAAATCAAACGTTTCATGTCACCCGGGATGAATACTCCAGCATGCAAGACGTTACCGGTATTTTAAGCAAGCTTGTTGGAATGGATTTTACCGATTATAAACTGAAAGAATTTGTTCCTGAAGTAGTTAGTAGATGCACCAAAAAAGACCCGTTATTCCCCTTGCTCAATTTCTTGGTAAAATCCGTTGATAATATTGGTAACATGGAGTTTAAAAGATACGACAACAGTAATTATAAAAAGTTTAGAGATCTATCTACCTTCGGAAAACCGGATTTACCATTGGAAGACGTGGTGCAAGGGATATATAAGTTTATGAATTGCAATAAATTAATAGAAGCATAAGTTGGGAAACCGGAATCAACATACGGTCTCAAGCATAGAATCTTTACTCGATACCACCGAAATGGTAAAGAACCCAGTTCAGGTATTCGAAAAGTACCGTCAAAAGCATGGGGCTACCTTTAAATTCAATTTTGGAGGATTTAGAAAAACGGTCGTGACTGCCGACCCAGATTTTTTGAAATACATATTAAAGGATAACAATTCGAATTACCATAAATCTCACATTCAAGTAAAACGATTTGTCGAATTTCAAGGAAAAGGGTTAACCAACAGCCATGGTGATTATTGGCTACGACAACGGAAATTACTGAGTTTAGGATTTACTCGTTCAAGGCTTTCTGAAATGTTGCCCATTCAGATTAAGGTGCTCAATGATTTTATGGACGACTTTGATAAGGAGGCCACCAAGGGCCCTGTGGATATTCACCAGCAAATGGTAAACTTTACGCTACGGTCGGTTGGCAAATCGCTTTTTGGGAGTCAAATGAGTAATCAGGAGCTTGAACAGTTTGCCAGCACCATTGCCAGTATTCAAAGCTTTATTGTGAGGAAAGTGGTTCAACCTTATCTTATGCCCTGGTACGCCATCAGTGGACAAAATAAGAAGTACCAGGAAATGCGAATAAAGGGGGATCAAATCGTGTTGAATTACATAGAAAAGCGGCGAACTGAAAACAATCAGGAACGAGATATACTTCGGCTCATTTTAACTACTCCGTATAAGGATACGGGAGAATTTATGTCGGATGAGACCGTAAAAGTAGAAATATTACAACTGCTTGTAGCTGGCAATGAAACGTCGACCACTGCTGCAACCTGGGCATTTTATCTCTTAGCAAAACACCCAGAGTACATCGCAAAAATGAGAAATGAAATTGAAGCTGTTTTTGCCGGAGATGAAGTCAATTATTCAAAACTGCACGATCTCAAGTATACCATTGCCGTGTTGAACGAGACCATGAGAATGAGACCTCCGTTTTGGATGATTGACCGTGAAGCTTTGCAAGATGACGAATACAATGGAATTAAAATTCCAGCAGGCACCACTGTAGTCCCCTATATTTTTGGAGTACATCATAACGACCGGGTATGGGAAGATCCTGAAAAGTTTAACCCGAACAGATTCACAGATGGAAACGACAAAAAGGTACACCCATTTGCTTTTATTCCTTTTGGCGGAGGGCCCAGAGTGTGTATAGGCCAAAATATGGCCATCATGCAAATACTGCTGGTTATGAGTCGTATTATTCGCAACTATGATCTGGAGTTAAGTGAAGATAAAATGGTTGGAATGCATGCCATGATGCTGTTAAAACCAGATGGACCTATTCATATAAACTTTAAACGGATAAACTTTTAGTTAACCTCCTATGAAAGGTCCAAAGTATTCAAATAGCATTAACGAAGACCTGTCGAGAACTCTAAATAAAAGGGTGAATCAATACTTCAAAGAAAATGGATTAAGTAAAGAAGCTGATACGTCCATGGCGGTTAAAACGCTGCTCCTTTTTGGTGCGTATTTTTCTATTTATCTCATCATACTATCCAACGTAATTACCAATATCCCCGTGCTATTTGTCCTTTGGGCTATCCTGGGCCTTCTGCAAGCTTTTATTGGAATGTCTATTATGCATGATACCGTGCATGGTGCTTACACTAAAAACAAGATGGTTCGATTTGTTTTGCAGGTTCCAATTGTTGCTATTGGTGTTGAGCCTAAAATTTGGCATATAGAACATAACGTTTTGCATCATAATTATCCTAATGTCGGAGGTATAGATCAAGATATAAACCCACGGGTATTGTTTAGGTTCACCAAACATCAACCTCGGCAGTGGTTTCATCGCTTTCAGCATATATATGCTACTTTTTTATATGGCTTGCTGGTGATTGAATGGCTTACCATTAAAGACCTGCGCAGCGCAGTAAAGTATTTTCAGCAGGGTTTTATCCAAACTCGAATGGCTGCCGTACAGTTGGCTCTTACCATAGTATTTAAAAAACTGATATTTTACCTTTTCTTTTTGGCAATCCCCCTGATGATATTGCCCTTTGACTATGCTGTTAGTGTCGGAATGTTTCTAACCATGCTGGTGGTTGCTGGAATTACGTTGACACTCGTTTTTCAACTGGCACATGTAGTACCAGATTGCAAAACAGAAAAAAACGCCGAAAACCTTCAAGATCAGAACTGGCATGCCCACCAGTTACAAACCACATCAAATTTTGCGCATAATAACAAGCTCCTTTCGTATTTAATTGGTGGGCTTAACTATCAAATTGAGCATCATTTGTTTCCAGGAATTTGTCACATTCACTATCCTCAAATTTCTAAAATTGTAAAACAAACGGCTATGGAATTTTCCCTGCCCTATCATTATGAAGAAACAGTTTCAGATGCCATCAGGTCCCATTATCGGTTGTTGAGAGATTTAGGTAGGGAGGAAGGTTAGATTCGTCTTGGAAAAAATAAGTGTTAATAGGCTGTGAATACTTAAAATTCAGGATTTCAGGAGAGGTTTAATCCACCATGCCTATGCGGTAATTTTAAAACAAATGAAATTTAGAAATCCAACCCAAACCCAAGTCCCGAAGAATGTAACGCGGCCTACTAATCATGGCTGCGGGGTGTTGCATTATATTAAACAAACCAATTCGATGTATCGGTTGTAATGTTAAGATAATCCTACTTTCGTTCTATTTTAGTCACTCAGCTCACAAACTATGGCTTCAGGAATTTTTGCGCTTTTAGACGATATCGGTACCTTGATGGATGACGTGGCCACCATGGGAAAAGTTGCTGGGAAAAATACAGCAGGTATTCTGGGTGACGACCTTGCTGTTAATGCAGAAAAGGCTTCCGGTTTTCTCTCCTCCAGGGAATTGCCAGTATTGTGGGCCATTTCAAAAGGTTCGTTACTCAACAAGTTGATAATTCTTCCATTTGCCTTTTTACTGAGTGCATACTTTCCTACGGCTATTACTGTGATCCTGATTTTAGGAGGTCTGTTTCTGGCTTTCGAAGGAGTGGAAAAGGTGTACGAATTTATTGTTCCTCATAATCATAAAGAAAACTCGACAAAATCAACGGATCTTCCCGAAGAGGAGTTGATAGTGATTGAAAAGAAGAAAGTAAAATCTGCTATCATTACCGATTTTATCCTTTCAGTGGAGATTGTAATTATCACGTTGGGTTCTGTATCGTCTGAACCTTTAACCATTCAAATACCGGTGGTTTCTT
>CEQS01071074.1_pt1 | contig 23730 bp, 24 predicted proteins | sample 530981 | NCBI WGS metagenome assembly CEQS01 (sample SAMEA2621176, study PRJEB7988) | marine metagenome | biome: marine biome (ENVO:00000447); feature: mesopelagic zone (ENVO:00000213); material: "saline water (ENVO:00002010), including plankton (ENVO:xxxxxxxx)" | depth 800 m
TTTACATTTATTCTTTAGACTTTTACATTTTGATTTTCGTCTTTTTACATTTGATATTTTACATTTAAAAGCTAGCTATGAAAACCAATTCGAAATACAACCTGGAGCAACGGCTCATTGATTTTGCAGTTTCAATCATTGCACTTTCGGAGGGAAACTTTGATTCTTACGAGAAGAAACATTTGTTTCAACAGCTGATTCGATCTTCTACTTCTCCCTCGTTGATGTATGGCGAAACTCAAGGAGCTGAAAGCCAGAAAGACTTTATTCATAAAATGAGCATTGGATTAAAGGAACTTCGTGAATCTCAGGTAAACATGAAGATTATCAAAGGAGCCAAGCTTGTGGAAAACACCGTAGAATTGGAATCTTGCTTAGATGAGTGTAGTCAGTTGGTTGCCATTTTTACTACATCGATTCGTACAGCGAAGAAAAAACTTGAAATGTAAAGGAGGAAATAATAAATGTAAAATGTAAAGGGGGAAATGTAAAAAGGGGAATTGAATGCTATTCTAAAATTTTAGCGAGCATTTGATAAGGTTTTTTTTACATTTATTCTTTAGACTTTTACATTTTGATTTTCGTCTTTTTAGATTTCAAATGCGTGCAGTAATTCAGCGAGTAACCGCAGCTTCAGTAGCCATTGATTCGAAAACCGTTGGTCAAATTGATCTCGGTTATCTGGTATTGCTTGGAATTGAAGAAGCTGATAATGAAACCGATATTCAATGGTTGAGCAAAAAGATTTGTAACCTCCGAATATTTAGCGATGAAAATGGCAACATGAATAAAGATATCCGTGAAGTTGGCGGTAATATTTTATTGGTTTCGCAGTTTACGCTTCATGCTAAAACCAAAAAAGGAAATCGACCATCCTTCATTAAAGCGGCGAGGCCTGAGGTTGCCATTCCAATGTACGAAAAAATGATTGTGCAATTGAGCAGTGATTTGGGTAAGAATATAGAAACCGGGGAATTTGGCGCTATGATGGACATTCATTTGGTAAATTCGGGGCCTGTTACCATTATCATTGATTCCAAGAACAAAGAATAGGCGTGCTTTTTAATTCCCTCGAATTTCTACTATTTCTTCCGATAGTATTGGTACTATTCTATGTGTTGCCCGCTAAATGGAGATGGGTGATGCTTCTGGGGGCGAGTTATTTCTTTTATGGCTCATGGAAGGTCGAATTCCTCTTATTACTGTTAATTTCTACCGTTTCAGATTTTTTTATTGCCCGGTCAATCGAGCGTTCGCAGGAGAGAAAACGAAAAAAATGGCTCCTCGCCATGAGTCTTTTTATCAACCTGGGAATTCTCTTCTTTTTCAAGTATTCTTCTTTTTTAGCCACGGAAATCTTATCGTTTACTTCATTAACCGACTACCAGAAAGGAGAGGTCTTAAAATTCTTTGCCTTTGATCTTCCTGTTGGTATTTCTTTCTATACTTTTCAAACCCTGGGATATACAATAGATGTCTATTACGGAAGAAGTAGGGCCCAGCAAAATATTGGAAAGTTTGCCCTATACGTCAGCTACTTCCCTCAATTGGTTGCAGGACCCATTGAAAGATATGGACATCTGTCACCACAGCTCTTCAAGCGAATAAGTATCAATTACGAAAACCTATCCAAGGGATTCCGATTGGTGCTTTACGGATTCTTTATTAAGATGGTTATAGCCGATAACCTGGCACCCTTGGTTGATCAGGTTTTCGGAAATCCGGGAGAGTTTGATTCTGCTTCTGCAGGACTTGGAGTTCTTGGTTTTGGATGGCAGATTTATGCCGATTTTTATGGTTATTCACTCATTGCCATAGGCACCGCTAAAGCCATGGGAGTTAACCTCATGGATAATTTCAAGACTCCTTACTTTGCCAAAAGCATCTCTGAGTTTTGGCAACGTTGGCACATTAGCCTATCGACCTGGTTTCGGGACTATTTGTATATCCCGCTGGGTGGAAATCGGGTAAGTTCGGGTTTTTGGATTCGGAATATTCTGGCCGTTTTTCTCTTAAGTGGATTGTGGCATGGTGCTAACTGGACTTTCGTTATTTGGGGAGCGATTCATGCGCTTATGTACATTGCTGAAAAGTACTTTCCGCTGAAATGGAAGCGTGACAAATTGCATCAAAAAATTCTTGGTTTTATTATTACCTATCTAACGGTTAACCTGGCCTGGGCATTTTTTAGAGCCTCCAACTTTGACCATGCCATGGACGTACTTTCACAAGTATTTCTGTTTCGTACGGATGGAACTTCCTTGGAAATCACCAATCAATTGTTCCTATTCTTAAGCCTTTTTTTAGTAATTGAAATAACTTCCCGCAAGGTAAGAATCGACGATTGGTTCAATCGTTTTCCAACGGCCTTACGTTGGGTATGGTACGCTGTTTTTATGTTTTGCATTTGGGGTTTTGCGGGTACTACCAATCACCCCTTTATTTATTTTCAATTTTAGTGGGATAAGATGAAAATGATAAAAAACATAGGACTTCGAATTGTAGGAATTGCTCTCATATTCCTGGCTGCCAATTGGATTTACAAAACCTATTTTTTCGAAGATTTTTTGCAAGATCACGGTACCCTACTCTATTACCAGCAAAACGCCTTAGACGCAGATTACCTCTATTATTCTGCCTCTTCAGAATTTTCCTATGATCCGGAAAACGACACTAACCAAGAGCGAATTACCAAGCTTATTGGGAACCATACTGACATTCCAGTAAAACATGTAGCCGAGGCTGCCCACCATGCTGGAATTTTCGCTCCTTGCGTTCAGCAACTCAACGAAGGAGACGTTAAGGGAATAGTAGTGGTATTAAACTACCGAAGCTTTAGCCCGGAATGGCTCGAAAGCAACAACGAAAATTCGCTGCTGCAATCCAGAACGCTCTATGAGAATCGTCCCGTACTCATAAACCGGCTATTTATGTCGTTGAACGCTTACGAACAGCATAGCAATGAGGAACGCGAAAAACGATTTTTGGAAATGTTTAATAGCTGGCCCTTGCCACTCGACCCTCCCAAGAATACAATAGCCAGTTGGTGTGCAGTGGAAAAATACGGAGACTGGACTAACCCCAAACGACAACTGGCCGATCATTTTATTAAAAACTATGGTTTCGTTTTGCATGATCAAAGTCCCAGAATGAGTGACTTCGATTTGATTGCCCAATATGCAAAAGAGCGTAAGCTCAGTTTATTGTATGTTCTTATTCCTGAGAACATTGAATTGGCTAAAGAGTTATTGGGTAACGACATTATTCAAATCATGAATCAGAACCGGAAATTTTTAATGGATCGATACGACAGACCAAATGATAACCAATATGTACTTGACCTTATGGATCTATTAAAGGACGAGAACTTTATTGACCGAAAATACCCTACAGAACATTATAATTTTGAAGGACGGAATCAGGTAGCGCAGCAAGTAGCTGGTTATTTAGAAAAAATTGAATCTCAAGAGAAATAAAATGACGTTACAAGAAGCTCAAAAAGAGGTCGACGACTGGATCAATACTATAGGAGTTCGCTATTTCAATGAACTTACCAACATGGCTCAGCTCACGGAAGAAGTTGGTGAAGTAGCCCGAATCATTGCCCGACGTTACGGTGAACAAAGTGAAAAAGAGTCGGACAAAAACAAAGATTTAGGAGAGGAGTTCGCCGATGTTCTTTTTGTACTGATATGCCTGGCCAACCAAACTGGGGTTGACTTAACCGAAGCTTTTAATAAACGAATGGAAGCAAAATCAATTCGGGATAAAGATCGGCACAAGAACAACGATAAGCTTAAGTAATTAAATTCAGAAACAATACTTCATCTTGGAATTTACCCTCTTTGCATACAAAAATGGCAGACAAACAACAAACAGAAAACGGGAAATCAACTTCCTCAACGGAACAAAAAATACTTTATCATAATCTCATATGACTGCAATCGATCCTTTTTAGAGTTTCCAAGAACATCGTCAATACTTATGTCATTAAACCCTTGCCGGTAGTTTAAATTGACATTGAATGCATTTGAGAGTCTAAATTGATAAGACAATAACATTCCTACAGAATAATCTTGTAATCCTTCATTGGTACCTTTCACTTCCTTTTTGGTATATGAATAGAAAAAACCAGCATCAGTTTCCTCCTCCAAATCACTCGTGGCCTGAAGAATTGCAGTCACATTAACTCCACCATAAATCGAGTGTTTACCGTACACTATATACCTCAATCCTAAATCAACATCTAACTGGTCAATTGACTTTATTGTGTTTGTCTTGGTAACTTGGGTCAGGGTTAAAAAATTGAAAAATTCTTCGGATATAATCAATTTATGATTGGTAGTCTTTGTGTAGCCCAGGTTGGTTTCAATTTTCAGCTTATCAAAAACTTTATGCGAGTATCCCAATGAAACCCTTGGATAAAATGAATATTCGGTATCCTTTGTATCCGCATTTGAGAACACCGGAGAAGCATTTACACCAAGGGATATATTAAATCCACTTAATAGGTTTTGAATAAATTTATTAGAATTGGCATAATTAGATTGGGGCATAGGTTCTAAGACCAAAGTAGAATCATAGATTGCTGTATACCTAGGAAAATTCACCTCCATAAATTCCAGCGAATTTCTGACATTAGTATTGCCAGCATCATCATTTAATACTGGTTCTGATATATTATACTCATCACTAACCTGCTCGGCCTGCGTAGGCAAATTGTAACTTGAATTGTCCAAATCTAACTTCGAAGAAATTGATTCCTTGTCTTCTATAATTGGTTTGGCTGAAGACGGTACATCTTCATTCATAGTTAAAACTTGCATTCCTCCAGTTTTTGATTCATTTGTTGTGCTTAAATCAGACTTATCAGTCCAAACTGAAGTGTTATTACTTATCGTTTTCAACTGATTTGGTACTTCTTGGTCTAATTCCGTTGCTTTATCTGAAACGTTTGCACCCAAACTTGCTACATCACTTATTTTACCTGCTTCATCAGTTTTAGAATTACTAATCGGTTCCTCACCAAACTCCACCATGTGCTTTTTGTGTTCAACGGGTAATTGTCCATTATCAATAGAATCATCACTGATTTCAACCATTGCTATTTGGTTTTCAGAATTTGGAAATTCTGTTTTTTCCCTGTTGCTTATACCAAGGTAATAGGCCATAGATGAGACAGTAACAACCCCAACTACCAAAGACGAAACCAAAGGGATATTACCTAAAAACGATTTAGCTCCTTTCAATCCATTTGATAAACCAGGATCATTACTAGATGATACTTGTACATTATCCAAATCTGCCTCCAGTTTATCCCAAAGTGAGGCATCAGGCATTCCCGAATCCTGATTTTCGTACTTCGCCTTAAATAAATCGTCAATATTTTCTAATCGATCACCCATTTACATTAAGCTCAAAAATCGAGTCGTTTTTTTTTACCAAACTTTGTAATTGCTTCCTAGCCTTACTCAAATACTTACGTGACATCAGTTCACTAATACCAAGAATTTTTGCAATTTCCTTATGAGAATAACCTTCAATGGCATGCATATTAAATACCGACCTCCAATAACTAGGTAATTGATTTAGCATAGCATCCATCACTTCAATTGAAAGTTTTTCCAATGCCTCGTTGTACGATACATTTTTATTGAGATATACCAGGTCATTTTCCTCAACCGGCGATTCAAGCTTTTTATTGACGCGTAAAAAATCTATTGATTTATTCACCGTTATTCGTCGAATCCAAGCTTCAAAATCTCCCTTATCTTCAAACTGTTTAATATTTATAAATGCGGTTAGGAACACTGTATTTACAACCTCCAACACATCTTCCCGATCGCCAATGTATCTCTTAGACACAGAGTAAACTTTACCAAACAAAGAATCGAAAACTACCTTTTGAGCATTCCTATCTCCTTCCCGGCATTTTTGAACAATCTCTTTATCCATTAATGGAAAGATGATTTGATCCTATAGTCATGTTACTTATTGCAATTAAGTACTTGTCTGCTGTAAATGACGAATAAACAAAAACAAGTGTGACCGGTAATTGAATTTTTTTTCAAAATTTAAAGGTAATAGCTTTTTTTTCCGACAGTGGTCACACTCAATCAAATACTTACGTCAATTAATAGCGTAATGAAAAACAACGATTATGAAAAAAGTTGAAAAACATAAATTAATGGGTGTAAAACACCAGATCAGTATATTCCTCTTCATTCTTATAATACTCTTCATCCTTATTTCAATTTCGTCAATAGGTCAACCTGTTATTCATCAATGGGACACAACCAATCTAATTGGAAAAGAATATGAGGTCGGTGTGTTCAATGCCAGCACCTTTTCTCCAGATGTTTCCGGCCAAAATATAACGTGGGATTTTTCTTCATTAAAAGAAGACTCAGCCATTGGTAAAGAAGTAGTTCTACCTGACTCAACGACGTATGCCACTTCTTTTGAAGAAGCTAATATCTGTTTTAAAAACAGTGATGGGAAACTATATTATTATTCCATTAGAGGGAATGAATATGAATACCATGGCACATACAACGGCACTTTTATAATTAAGGGAGACCATGAAAATCACCAAAAGCTTTTGACCTTTCCGTTTACCTATCAATCCAATTTCACCGATTCATTTACCAATCAATATGAGATCTTAGGAATGCCCTTCTACAGAAAGGGGACTATTACCTCAGAAGCGGATGCTTATGGCGACATAAAATTGCCTGGCGGCACCATAAAAAATGTTTTACGCGTAAAATGGACTGAAAGCTTTATCGATTCCAGCTTTATTGGTAATATTAACGGTAGTATAGAAACTTATGTTTGGTACAAACCCGGATACCCTCATAATATGTTCACCTATAGTAAAACCACAAATAATGGTACGGACGAGTATTATGGAGCATTCTTGAAAAACCCACCTGTTACTACTACTTCTGTATTCGGTTTAGATAATGGTAAACAGCAAAATATTGCAATATTTCCAAATCCTACATCCCATGATATTAATATACACTTACCCGATGTAGAGAATAATTCAGAATCCGTTGAAGTTACGGTGTTGGGGATTGCCGGTGATACCAAATCCAAACTCAAATTTGAATTTTTAGATGAAATAAATATTGATGTATCGAACTTTCCACCTGGACCTTATTTGATTCTGGTGAAAAATGGAAATCATTTTTGGAATGCCAAATTCAATAAGTTATAAATAGTATATAATCTAAGCCCCTTCTGTACTTTCTCAGATTCATAATAGAAGTTTTGCGTCCTAGACTTTCACGCAGATTTACCCATCTGTCTACGTAAAACAATGGAAGAGGCTTTTTTATACACTCATAAATCAAGAACAGATAACTATGGAATTTAAAGCCCGAGATTGTATTGCCATTAGCGGCTCCGGAGTCATGTCTAACTACGAAACCGGTGATTCATATTCATTATACCACACTGGTTTGCACATTATAAATGGGCTAAAAAAAATTAAACAAAAAGAAGAAATTATGCTCTCCATCCCAGCCCAATTTGAAAAAGTGGATAAGCGAACCTTCGAAAAGGACTTTTACGATTTAATAAGTTCTTCATTAAGTTATCAAATCATTAAAAAGGCAGCATGAAGCCACTTACAATTGCGGTAACAGGACTTAATAATAATGACAACCCTGGGCCTGGAATATCCATAACCAGAGCACTTAAAGCCTCCACATTAGAAGTAAAGGTTATTGGACTTTCGTACGAATATAGTGAACCCGGAATCTATCTAGAACACCAACTTGCAATTTATATGATACCCTATCCAATACCTGGTTCGGATAACGTATTCCGAAGGTTAAAGGAGATAAACGATTTGCACAAAATTGATATGTTGATTCCTAACTTTGATACGGAAATAGCTAATTTCATAAGACTACAACCTAAACTATCGGAAATCGGAATTAAGATGATTCTTCCAACTTTGGAACAATTCAATGAGAGAAGAAAAGAGAAACTTTCTGAGTTCGGAACAAAATATAAACTTGACGTTCCTTCTTCTGAGCCAATAAGTTCGGTTGACAAAATTCACTCTTTCGCAAGTATAAATGGTTACCCCTTGGTGGTAAAAGGAAAATTCTATGAAGCAGAGGTGGTCTGGAATTATGAACATGCCACCAAAGCATTTAATAAAATATCATCTAAATGGGGGCTACCCATTGTACTTCAAAAATATGTCGACGGTATTGAGTTAAACGTGTGCGCACTTGGAGATGGAACAGGTAATACTTTTGGAACTGTTTTGATGCGCAAACTTTATGTTACTGAAATTGGTAAAGCTTGGTCAGGTATGGTCATAGCTGATTCGGATCTTGAAAAAATAACCAAAAAACTAATAAATAAAACCAAATGGAATGGCCCGATGGAATTGGAGGTAATTAAGTCGAAAGATGATGGCTCTTATCAAATTTTGGAAATTAACCCTCGCTTTCCTGCTTGGGTTTACCTCTCGGTTGGAGCGGGAATAAACCTCCCGGAAAGAATGGTTAAAAAGTGTTTTAAAAAGCCCATTAAAAACAATATAAAAGCAAAGGAGGGTACCATGTTTATTCGCTACAGTATTGATCTTATTTGCACCAACGAGCGCTTTGAAAAGATTCTATCTCTTGATGGAAATATCCTGCCGTAAAATAACCTAGGTCAGATGGAAACCCTGCGTTGAAGATTAATTTTTAGGGAATAGCCTAAGTAAGAGCAAAAAAAAGGGGTTTCTTTCGAAACCCCTTTCTTGCGGAATTATTTAATTATTAACTAAAAGACGAATTTACTCCGCAAGAACAATAACCTTGTTCTTTAGTACTTCTACTACTCCACCTTTAACGGCAAATGTTTGTTCACCGTTTGTATCCTTCACAACTATATCGCCAGCCTTTAAAGCGGCAATCATGGGAGCGTGATTATTCATTACACCAAAAGAACCATCTTTTCCGGGAAAGGTTGCAATATCCACCTCACCTTTAAAAATATCCTCGTCTGGTGTTAGAATTTCAATATTCATAATTCTGTTATTAACCTAACTTCAACATTTCTTCACCGGCAGCAATAGCGTCTTCAATGGTTCCCTTTAGGTTAAACGCTGCTTCAGGATATTGATCAACTTCTCCATCAAGAATCATGTTAAATCCTTTAATGGTGTCTTCAATAGAAACCAATACTCCAGCCAATCCTGTAAACTGCTCAGCTACATGGAAAGGTTGAGAAAGGAATCGTTGTACACGACGTGCACGACTTACTACCAATTTATCTTCTTCAGACAATTCGTCCATACCTAAAATGGCGATAATGTCTTGAAGCTCTTTGTATCGTTGTAGGGTTTCTTTCACTCTCTGAGCGCATTTGTAATGCTCAGAACCTACAATATCTTCCGTTAAAATCCTTGAAGTAGAATCCAATGGATCCACCGCAGGATAAATTCCTAACTCAGCAATTTTTCTTGAAAGTACGGTTGTAGCATCCAAGTGGGCAAAAGTTGTAGCAGGAGCCGGATCCGTTAAGTCATCCGCAGGTACATATACCGCCTGTACGGAAGTAATAGAACCATTTTTGGTAGAAGTAATACGCTCTTGCATAACACCCATTTCTGTAGAAAGAGTAGGCTGGTAACCAACCGCGGAAGGCATACGACCAAGAAGTGCAGATACTTCAGAACCTGCCTGAGTAAATCGAAAGATGTTATCGATAAAGAAAAGAATATCTTTTCCTGTACCTGTTCCATCACCATCACGGTAATACTCTGCTAAGGTTAATCCTGATAAGGCAACACGAGCACGTGCTCCCGGAGGCTCATTCATTTGACCGAAAACGAATGCCGCTTTAGATTCTTTAAGTGAAACAGGGTCAACTTTACTCAAGTCCCATCCACCTGCTTCCATAGATTCCATGAATTCGTCACCGTATTTGATAATACCAGACTCCAACATTTCTCTCAATAGGTCATTTCCTTCACGGGTTCTTTCACCAACACCAGCAAATACAGAAAGTCCATCGTATCCTTTTGCAATGTTGTTAATCAGCTCCTGAATAAGTACGGTTTTACCAACACCGGCACCACCAAACAGTCCAATTTTACCACCCTTTGCATAAGGCTCAATAAGGTCAATTACCTTAATACCGGTAAATAAAATCTCAGAAGAAGTTGAAAGATCCTCAAATCGAGGTGCAGCTCGGTGAATTGGGTATCCACCTGTTTTATCCAATACTCCGATCCCATCAATGGTGTCTCCAACCACGTTGAATAACCTACCGTTAACGTCCTCTCCAATAGGCATTGTAATTGGGTCTCCGGTTGCAACTACTTCCATGCCCCTTTTAAGGCCATCAGAAGCATCCATCGCTACTGTTCTAATTGTATCTTCTCCAATGTGCTGCTGACATTCAAGAATAACCTTTGTACCGTTTTCTCTAGTAATTTCTAGTGAATCATAAATTTTTGGAAGCTCAGCACCTTGCGTATCAAATGAGACATCGATTACCGGTCCAATTATTTGAGATATTTTCCCTATTTGTGAAGACATTTATCTTGTTTAAAAAAGATTATAAAATCATTTCAAAATTCGAGCGCAAAAGTAGTACAAATTAAGGTTCAGTTTCCATTTCAATTCCTATTTATATTTCTATACTTTTGGAGTTGTAAACACAATTGTTTATATGTTTTATAACGTACTGTTTATTAGTGCTTTAACTAAAACAATTAGTGGATAATTTTCCATCAATATTGTGAAGGTATATTTCGGATTAGAAGAGTTTAAAAAGAGAAATAAAATTGTAGCCACCATTGGAACCTTCGATGGTGTTCACCTGGGCCACAAAAAACTACTCAAAAACCTCATTGAACAAAGCAAGAAATGCGATGGCGAAAACTTGCTCCTCACTTTTTATCCCCACCCCAGAATGGTGCTCTTTCCGGATAAGAATGAAATGAAATTACTCAACTCTCAGGAAGAGAAAATTAACCTGCTGGACAAACTTGGAATTGACCATCTAATAATTCATCCTTTCACCCGTGAGTTTTCCAGATTGAATTCAACTGAATTCGTGCGTGAGGTTTTAGTTAATACTGTTGGAGTTCATCGCCTGGTAATTGGTTATGACCATCACTTTGGAAGAAATCGGGAGGGTTCCATTCAAAGCCTAAGTGAATTATCGAACCTCTACCAATTTGAACTGGACGAAATAGAAGCGGAAGTGTTGGATGACATTAGCGTTAGCTCAACCAAAATTAGAAATGCCTTAAACGAAGGAAACATAGAAATGGCAAATGAGTACCTGAACTACAAGTATCAGATTAACGGCAAAGTGGTGGCGGGTAAAAAGTTAGGACGAACCATTGGTTTTCCTACGGCCAACATTGAGGTAAAAGACCAACATAAATTAATTCCATGCGAAGGGGTCTATGCGGTTCTGGTGCAAGTGGAAGGTAAGAAGTACAAAGGAATGCTTAACATTGGAAAACGTCCTACTGTTGAAGACACGTCCAACACTACAATTGAAGTTCATATCTTTGATTTTGACAAAACCATTTATGAACAACAAATCAGTATTGAATTCGTTAATCGAATCCGAAATGAAAAGAAATTTAAAGACACGGAAGAATTGGTTGAACAACTTGAAATTGATCAGAACAGGTGTCTTTCTATTTTGCGTTAGCATAGGGATTAACTCCTACTGTCAAACTCCAAAAGACTATAAAAAACACCTTGATAACCCGGCTCCTATCGAAAGCCTGGAGGAAGCTAATTCTAATCCGGATTCGGTAATAAGCCTCAGACTCCAGAAACAAAAACTAACCAAATTCCCAAAAGAGATCAGGCAGTTTAAAAACCTGGAAGTGCTTGATCTTAAGAAGAATGAGATTGATAGCGTTCCTGCATGGATCGGTGAATTGCAAAATCTCCGTGTTTTGGTTCTAAGCAAGAACAACTTAACTGTTCTTCCCGATGAAATTTGCCTGCTAAAAAACCTGATCGTATTTCAAGCCGGCGAAAATCAGTTGACCCATTTCCCGGAAGGGGTTAATAATTTAGTTAATCTGGAATTTCTCGATTTATGGAGCAATGAAATTGAGTACCTCCCCCCTCCCATTCAGGATTTAAAGAACTTGAAATTGCTTGACATGCGAATTACCTTAACCAATCGTGAAATTCAGGAGGCTATTCGGGAAATGCTACCGGATACAAAAATCTATTTTTCTGCACCTTGTAAGTGTGGGGATTAGTCTTCGTATTCTACTGAATATATACGAAAGTGCTCCTGGGAATAACCTGTTCCAGACTCTTTGTAACCGAGTATTGAAAACTTCTCGAAATCATTATCAATAAAAAAAAGCTCATCCATTTGAGGTCTTGCTTTTCCATAACTTTCTGAATTATCAAACTCTTTAAAGGAATATCCGGCATTATTTCCAAATCCTACTTCAGCTATGCAAAATGAAGTTTTTGACGAATAATGTGCAAGTTTTTTAGGCAACTTATCATAGGTAAACTTTTTTCCAACATTTGAACTTTCAGTCAATACAAGAAAGTATATTTTACCATTTTTGGCATAAGAGTAACTGTCATACAAGAGCGAATTCATTGGAAGAAAACCTATTTGAGGGGGTTCATTGAAATCCTCAAATTTAAGAACCGTAATGCACTGAGATAGGTTTAATTCAGAGTTGTAATGGCTTTCTCTTCTAAATGCAATAAAAACTTTTCCTTGTGAAACATTAATTCCAATCTCTGAATGCATAACAGAATGATATCCATTTTTATTGAAAAACTTATCATTCTCGGCCTTTTCTTCTTTCAACATATACTTATTCAAGTCATTGTAAACAACAGGATAATGTTCATTAACTATTAGTCGTTCTCCCTCTTCTTTCTCCAAGTCAAAAATGGTAAGAGAAACCATTGATTCGCCAGGTGTTTTTGACTTTTTGGGTGAGAAAGTTACATAAGTCCCGCCCATATATAATTTTTCATTTTCAACCGTATATACACTTGGATTCCTAATAATCTCGCCATCCTGTTTCAATTGAATTATTGATTCTTCACCTTTATAAAATAAGTATATCTTGTCCTTATGGGGTGGCAAAGACTTATCTCCTTCGTAGTAACTTTCCCAAAATTTTCTATCTCCAACAAGTTCTAAAATTCTGCCTTTGTCAGTGACATTGATGTTAGAATATTTGCTATTCTCAAATTCCTCAATAACTCTGGAATATTCATTCTCCCTATTAAGTTCATAATTATAGAGAATAATCTTTTTTCCTGGTTTACCATCAACAGATATACCTTTCAACTCCACACATAAGAATTTGCCATCTTGGGAAGTTATAAAATCGGGCGATCCAACTAGGTACTCTCCATTCCACCAACCCATTCTGTATTTATTACTCTGACCTAAAAACCGTGGTTTTCCTATTAGTCTATAACTTTCTTTATCTATTTCTTGCAGATAAAATTTAGCATCCTTACCGGCAATATTCTCTCTCAAAAGTCCAACGTATTTTCCAGAAAACTCAAAAAAATCTGCAAAATAGACGTCACCCGATATACCACTCCCATCAGTTGAAAGAACTATCACCTTAGGCTTATCAACACCTTCCGAATATTTTACTAGCCGTGCTGATTCTTTATCAAACCTTACTTCATAAAAATGATCATCAACGGTTCTGATGGGGAATTCTCTCAAATGTTTGTATTCAAAAGCATTTATTTTTCCCAAAAGTTTTGCATCTGCGCTCCTCTCCAATTGGGCAAATGAGCAAAAAGAAATAATGACAAGAAGTAATGATTGAAATGGTTTCATAGAATTGTATTTGATTTGGTTTACGAATAATTGAAGTTAGTTAATATGGTTCTCAACAAAAATGATGAAGTTATGGCTTGTAATGCTTCATGGCCTCCGGAAGCAATGCTTTAAGATCTGCAACACGGGTATCGTGTGAAGGATGAGTACTTAAAAACTCCATAGGTTGTTTGCCTCCCGATAGAGCATCCATTCTCTTCCAGAATTCTACTGCTTCGCTAGGATCATAACCGGCCATTGCCATGAGTATTAATCCAATATGATCCGACTCTGATTCGTTGCCTCTGCTAAACTTAAGCATCCCTACCTGGGTTCCCATTCCTACAGCCTGTTGAAACAACACCTTAGTTTGGCTTGGGTTTTCACCTAAAGCAGCACCCAAACTATTCATTCCAAATTGAGCCACCATACCCTGGCTCATTCTTTCATTGCCATGATTGGCAAGGGCGTGCGCTACCTCATGTCCCATGACTACCGCAACACCGTTCTCACCAGCGCAAATTGGTAAAATACCGGTATAAAATGCAACCTTACCGCCGGGCATACACCACGCATTTACCTGCTCCGATTCAATCAGGTTAAACTCCCATTGATAACCGCTCAGTTTAGAACTTATATGATGGTCTGCATAATACTTTTCAGCAGCACTTTTTATCTTATTTCCAACCCGTCGAATCATTTCGGCCTGTTCCTGATTGGTGGAAAGTGGTCCCGCCTCAATAACTTCTTTATACTGGCCAAAACTCAATGGCAATAGCTCATTGTTACTAATCAATTTAAGTTGTTTTCTTCCGGTGATGGGAACGGTTGAACAACCAACAAAAAACAGGGTAATTACCCACACAAGGTATTGCTTTCTAAACATATTAATTTGAATTACAGTTTCTTAATGATTCAATGGTTTCAACTGGGCTTTCCGATTTAAAAACAAAACTTCCAGCAACCAAAACATCTGCACCGGCCTGTACCAATCTTTTTCCGGTTTCTGTATTTACACCGCCATCCACTTCAATTTTAGTGGAAGCATTTTTTTGCAATATCAAATCCTTGGTTTGTGAAACTTTGCTCACTGCATTTTCTATAAATTTCTGCCCTCCGAATCCTGGATTAACCGACATAATGAGAACCAAATCCAGGTCTTGAATAATCTCACTCAATAAATGAATCGGTGTATGAGGGTTTAAGGCTACTCCGGCATCCATTCCGGCTGCTTTAATGGCTTGTATCGATCTATGCAGATGATTACACGCTTCGTAATGCACTGTAAGGTTATGGACCCCCGCATTTTTATAATCCTGAATGTACCTGTCCGGATCAACAATCATTAAGTGAGCATCGATATATTTATCTGTATGTCTGGCCATTGATTTTATAATGTTTGGCCCGTAAGAAATATTCGGAACAAAGACCCCATCCATCACGTCCATATGAAACCATTCGGCAGAAGAACGATTTACCATTTCAACATCGCGCTGCAGATTACCAAAATCTGCGGCTAGCATAGAGGGAGCAATAACTGGATTCATGGCGGCAAATTTAGAAATATGCACCAATAAAAAAGGCCAATCAGAATCGAAAGGTCTTTTTATTATTAACGATAATTATTTCTAATTAACCAACAATCGCTTAGTAGAAACTCCATTTTCACCATAAATTTTTATCAGGTATAACCCTGCTTGATAATCACTTACCGAAAAATGAACGGAGGCTTCATTAAACACATCATAACTTTCTAAAACCTGACCTGACATACTTAGCAACTCAACTCTTTCTACATCTCTTAATCCGGAAACAGATACGTGTTGAGAGGCTGGGTTGGGATAGACGTTTATATTAGAAGAGGATTTAAATGATTCTCCATTGCCTAACACGCTTTGGTCAATTAAATAAAAGGCACCAAGCGATTTAACTCCATTTGCATAGGTAGCAACATACGCTGCCAAATAGTTTTTAGTAATTCCATCATACCAAAAAACCAGACTATCTGTGTATGTATATATGGTAGAACCTCCAAACTTATCGGTATAAGAAGCAACATTGGTAACTTTTAAAACATTCGAAGTCTTTCCGCCAGGGAACTTTAATACACCTGATCCATCCGCTTTGATTGTGATTGTTCCGGAGCGATCAAAAATTTGCCCTGCTCTAATATTGTTCACTTTACCTGAAAAAGTTTCATTTTTAGTTTGGTTAAATGCCATAGGAAAAAACAAGTATTCTTTTGGATCGCTGAAGTTAATCCTGGCAGCTCCAGGTATAAAAGCACCTTCAAACGAATATGAAGAAGCCGAAATATTCCAATAGTTTTCGTATCCCGACACCTTTTCAACCATGGTCGCTCCAACATGATTTACAGCATCAACTCCGCTCGTCGCATTGTGATAGGCAGAGGTCACTTTTGTTCCGGTAAACCCACTAAAATCCCATGTTTGTCCCGCGCCGGTTGGTGTATAATTTGGGTTGTAGGTGGTGGACGATAAAAAGTCATACGAAGTTCCCAAAGGTGGAATACAGTTGTTTTGATTAAGGACAATTTGTCCGAAGCTGGTAAATGCTAGTAGAAATACGGAAATAGTAAAATAGATTTTTTTCATGTTAATTAATTTTGATTAATAATGTGCAATATACAGCAACAAAAAAGGCCCCTCCATATGGAGAAGCCTTTTTATTATCAACTTATAGTTGTTGTCTTACTAACCAGCAGTTTCCGGTTTTGGAAGAAGTACTTTTCTAGAAAGTTTCATCTTTCCGGTCTTCTTGTCAATATCAACCAGTTTAACTTCTACTTCTTCCCCTTCTTTTAGGTAGTCTTTAACATCGTTCACTCTTTTCCAGGCTATTTCAGAAACGTGAAGTAATCCATCTTTACCCGGAAGCACTTCTACAAATGCACCGTAAGATTGAATTGATTTCACTTTACCCTTGTAGGTTTCACCTATTTCGGGTTGTGCTACAATTCCTTTAATTCTTGCTTTGGCAGCTTCAATACCTTCTTTATCTACGGAAGAAATGTCAATCACACCTGTTTTATCCACTTCTTCAATGGTAATTACAGTTTCTGTTTCTGCCTGAATTTCCTGGATAATTTTACCACCAGGTCCTATTACTGCTCCTATAAACTCGGCAGGAATTATCATTTGCTCCATACGTGGAACGTGAGGTTTGTAATCTGCATTAGGTTCAGAAATGGTTTTATTCATTTCTCCTAAAATATGCAAACGACCTCTTTTGGATTGCTCCAGGGCCTGTTCCATAATTTCGTAGGAAAGACCTCCAACTTTAATGTCCATTTGACAAGCTGTTACACCATCCTGTGTACCAGTTACCTTGAAGTCCATATCCCCAAGGTGATCCTCGTCTCCAAGGATATCAGATAGAACAGCGAAATTGCTACCATCGGTAATTAATCCCATCGCAATACCTGATACAGCCTTCCTTATTTTAATACCAGTATCCATCAATGCCATTGACCCAGCACAAACGGTTGCCATAGAACTTGAACCATTCGATTCAAGAATATCGGACATAATTCTAATGGTATAAGGATTTTCCTGTCCGGAAGGAATCATTGGCTTAAGTGCTCTTAACGCTAAGTTACCATGACCAACTTCTCTTCTTGAGGTCCCCCTCATTGGACGTGCTTCACCTACTGAGAATGGAGGGAAATTGTAATGAAGAATAAACTTCTCACTTCCTTTATAAACAGCGCCATCAATGCTTTGTTCATCTAATTTGCTACCTAGGGTAACAGACGTTAACGATTGAGTTTCTCCTCTTGTGAATATGGCAGAGCCATGGGTGTAAGGCAGGTAATCAACCTCAGACCAAATTGCACGAATTTCATCCAAATTACGCCCATCCAACCTGGTTCTGTCTTCAAGAATCATTTTTCTTACCGCTACCTTTTCCGCATCGTGGAAGTAAACATTTATAAGTGATTCTTTTTCTGCTAAATCTTCCGCACTAAAAGTCTCTTTGTATTCTTCACGAATTGCCTTGAAACCTTCGGAACGTTCTTTTTTAGAAGTTCCTTTTTTCGCTAATTCGTAAATTTTATTTTCACAAGCAGCGAAAACGGCATCTTTTAATTCAAGATCGTGTGTTTCGTGGCTGTATTCTCTTTTTTCGGGAACGCCACCAATAAGCTCAGCCAATTTCAACTGGGCATCGCATTGAATTTTTATTGCGTCATGGGCAACTTTAATGGCCTCCAGCATTTCAGCTTCAGAACATTCACTCATCTCTCCTTCAACCATTACTATGCTATTTGCTGTTGCAGCAACCATAATATCGATATCGCGAGTTTCGCTTTCCATTTCTGTTTTGGTAGGGTTTACCTTAAACTCACCATCAATTCTCGCTATTCTAACTTCAGAAATTGGCTCCTGAAAGGGAATATCCGAAACCGCTATAGAAGCAGAAGCTGCCAAGCAGGCAAATGCATCTGGTAATGTTTCTCCGTCAGAAGAAATCAAAGAAACCAATACCTGGGTATCGGCATGATAATCTTCCGGAAATAGTGGTCGAAGTGCTCTATCTACTAATCTTGATGTAAGTATTTCTGAATCTGATGGTCGTGTCTCGCGTTTTAAGAATCCACCCGGGAATCTTCCGGCAGCAGAAAACTTCTCACGATAATCTACCGTAAGTGGCATAAAGTCTACACCATCTTTTGCGGTTTTTGCTGAAACAGCAGTTGCTAATAACATCATTCCATTGCATTTTACAACAACGGAACCATCGGCTTGTGTAGCCAGCTTACCAGTTTCTATGGTAACCTCTTGTCCTTGAATTTCGAACGAATAATTTTTTCCTATTTGACTCATAATGTTTGTGTGTATAAAAATTGATTTGTTGATTTGGTTTAAATAAAAAAAGGCAATTTTCGATTGCCTTTTTTATGATATTATTTTCTTAAGCCAAGCTTTTTGATAATTTCCCTATACCGAACAATGTCTTTGTGAATAAGGTAATTAAGCAGACTTCTTCTTTTACCTACTAAAGCGATAAGTGCTTTTTGGGTATTGTAATCTTTTCTGTTGTTTTTTAAGTGCTCTGTTAAATGAGCAATTCTGTGTGTAAATAGAGCAATTTGACCTTCAGTACTTCCGGTGTTCGTTTCTGAACCTCCGTGCTCTTTAAAAAATTCTTTTTTCTTTTCTGATGTTAAATACATGCCAAAATCTTTTAGATATATGTTATGCTAATAATTTGAGGCGGCAAATGTAACTATCTTTTTGATACAAACTCACCATCATTTTTTATGTAATTCCAGCGTGAATAAACTACTTCCAGTCCAAATAAAACAGAACGTTATTCTTCTTGGTATTAATTGATATATAGTGCTTATCGGAAATACTTATGACTAAATCGCTTGGAAGAATATCGACTTTTCCAAAACGTTTGGTACTGGTAATTTCTGCAACCTGATATTCCTCTCCAGGTTTTAAACGACCAATACACAAGGCAACATCGCTAGAACCGGTTGTAAGGGCTCGCGGTTTTTGATTTTCATTGAAACGAGAATTCACATTTACCTTCTCCTGGTTAAACAAAACATAATTGACTCCATCATGTTTAAAGGCCTTAATAAAGTATCTGGTATGCATTCCGTAACGAACCAGGTTGTTGCTACTGGAAGTTATAGATCTTGTAGGAAGATAAGCTCTTGTCCCTTTAGAATCCATGTCCTCGAAGTGATCCGACATAATGGTTTCATAAATTTCTTGGGTTCCATTGTCTGTAACGGCGCATTTCTGAGTAATCAGGTTAAAACCGGATTCGTCCTTGTAAAAATCGATTAGCTGAAAGAATATATTGGTTCTTCCATCCTTTCGCTGAATTTTCTTAGTCAAGTGCTCCTTTTCTTTGGGAATATTGTATCGAATCAGCTCCTCCAGGGTCATCCTTTTTTTAACCACTTTTTTTTGACCAGAACTCATATTGTATGCGGTAATTACAGAATTAACTTCACCGTCCGCATTTGAAATCGTAGCATAGTAAATGATATTACCCTCGACAATAAACCTATTAGTTTGGTAATCATAGATTAATGGAGCATCTTCAAGTATGGTTTGTTCACCCTTGCTGAATTTCGACACAACGTATGTCGGATCCTTAGGTTTATTTGGCATAACCCATTTATCCTCTGCGAAGTTGCTCACCTTATAAATCCCAACCACATCTCCTGTATTTGCTACCTTAAAAGCATTAATTAACCCCGGCGTGGTGTTGAACTTATAAGTGGAAACGGTGTACTCGTCAACAATTTCAAACTTAGAATCCAATATTCTAAGTTTTTGATAATAGGAGGAAGTATGTTCTCCACCGGTAGAATATGCAACAGCGATATACTCCTCGTTTTGAGAAATCTCCATAATGAGGTTTTGACACTCGTAGACAAATTCATAATCAACGGATGTCTTAGCATAACCAAACATGGCTTTTTTACATATCGATATTGGATCCGTATCGAACTGTTGGTTGGCAATATCGACACGTTGAGCCACAAATTCGCAGTATGCCTTCATGCTCTCTTTATACTCCCATTTAGAAATTAACCAAAGTGAATTTTTAATGGTTATAAACTGATAAGGTTCTCCTACCTTAGCCTTCGTCTCAGCCTCTAAGGTCAACTGAAACGGAGCTTTATTTTTTAAACCAATAGTCAATAGGTTTTTCTTGGACGAGTATTCATATGCATCGCCTTTCCATTCAAATAATTTCTTCTCAGCGGAAGTGTGATAAGCCTCAACATCAACAAAGGAATTTCGCTGCGCGACAGCATTGGTAACGATTAATAATAAAAATGAAATTCTAATAAAGTGATTCATAGTTATTGATTTGGACGCACAAATATATCCATCAAATCCACAATCAGAAGAAATTAAATTTCTTGGTAGAACACTAATGAAAAAAGGCAATCCCTGAAGATTGCCCCTTTCAATTTTTTATTCATCTACGGCACTGGTACCGCATAAGAGGCTAAACTTAATTTTTAAGAAGCTTAAGCAATTTAGCGAGGTTTGATTTTAGCTCTTTTCGCTCTACAATATAATCGAGGAATCCATGTTCAAGTAAGAATTCTGAAGTCTGAAAACCTTCCGGTAAATCTTTCCCAATGGTTTCTTTTACAACTCTTGGGCCAGCAAAACCAATTAAAGCACCCGGCTCGGCAATGTTTAAATCACCCAACATGGCATAGGATGCAGTAACTCCACCGGTTGTAGGATCAGTTAATAAAGAAATGTATGGGATACCCGCTTTCGCAAGTAACGATAGTTTGGCAGAAGTTTTGGCCATTTGCATCAACGAAAAAGCCGCTTCCATCATTCTGGCACCACCTGATTTAGAAATCATTATAAATGGCACTTTTTTCTTCAGGGAATAATCAATTGCACGGGCAATTTTCTCACCTACAACAGAACCCATTGAACCTCCAATGAAATTAAAGTCCATACAACCAATAACTACTTGATTGCCTTCTATCTTACCTGAAGCCGTGCGAATGGCATCAACCAACCCTGTCTTTTTCTGCGAAGAGTTTAAGCGATCGGTATACTTTTTAGTGTCTTCAAATTTGAGCGGATCTCCAGAAGAAAGATTCCTATTGAGCTCAGTGAATTTATTATCATCGAATAGAATTCGGAAATATTCAATACTTCCAATTCTTTCATGAAAACCACAATTTTCACAAACCCATAGGTTTCCCGAGTGGTCTTCCGACGGCATCACATGCTTGCAAGACCGACACTTGTACCAAAGACCTTCTGGTGTTTCTTTTTTATCTTTTGTTGGAGTTTGAACTCCAGATTTTGCTCTTTTAAACCAACTCATAAGCCAGGTTTTAGGATCAAATTTATGCTAATGTAACTCCTTCATTCAAATAAACGTCCTGTACGGTTTGAATGAGTTCAACTCCCTCTGCAACTGGTTTTTGGAAAGCTTTACGCCCCATAATTAAACCCTGTCCACCAGCTCTTTTATTTACAACTGCAGTCATAACTGCTTCTTGCAAGTCCGAATCTCCAGCAGAAGCACCTCCGGAATTTATTAACCCAACACGTCCCATGTAACAATTTGCAACCTGGTATCGGGTCAGGTCAATGGGATGATCGGTAGATAACTCAGAGTAGACTTTATCGTGTGTTTTTCCAAATTTAACGGCAGGGTATCCTCCGTTGTTGGTTGGTAATTTCTGCTTGATAATATCTGCCTGAATGGTAACTCCAATGTGATTGGCCTGACCTGTTAAATCAGCTGAAGCATGATAGTCAACGCCATCCTTTTTGAATCCTGAATTTCGTAAATAGCACCATAAGATGGTTGCCATTCCCAATTCATGTGCTCTTTCAAATGCAGCGGCTACTTCCTGAATTTGTCTTTCAGATTCATCAGAACCAAAGTAGATAGTAGCACCAACTGCGGTAGCTCCCATTTCCCACGCATTTTCAACCGAACCAAACATAATTTGATTGAAGGTATTTGGATAGGTCAACATTTCATTGTGATTGATCTTCACAATAAATGGAATTTTGTGTGCATATTTTCTGGAACACTGAGCCAATACGCCATAAGTAGAAGCTACTCCATTGCAACCAGCTTCAATGGCTAACTCAACAATATTTTGCGGATCGAAGTATCGAGGATTGGGTGCAAAAGAAGCAGCAGCAGAATGCTCAATTCCCTGATCAACAGGCAAAATAGAAACGTAGCCTGAGCCACCCAATCGTCCATGATTGTACAAACGAGCCAGGTTATTCATTACCTGATTACTTCGGTTTGAACCGGTAAAATGCTCTGCTACAAAATCGCCGTTGGGAGTAGCAATAGAATCTTTGGATATGGTTTGCGACTGGTGGCCTAAATAATACTCAGCCTTGTTGCCAAGTATTTTTTCTATGGATGAAGTATTGCTCATCAAGAATCTCTTTTTTGAAAAAATATTAGCGGGCAAAAGTAGGAATTAATATAAGCTGTGTATAGCTTCTTTAAAAGATATTAAACCGATCTGACAGGAAAGAAAAAACTTCATCCTTAATCTTTTTACTAACGCTTACCAGGGTATCGTCTGACATATGAATTTCACCTCCATTCTTTTTACTAAACTTTTCTATGTGCAGTGGGTTAATAACGTAAGACCTATTTACCTTAATAAAATTCCAATCGGGCAATGCCTCCATTATGTGCTTCAGGTTTTTAGAAACCACAAACTTTTGAGTCGCGGTTTTCACAACGCAATAACTACCATCGGCCTTACAATAAATAACATCGTTTTGAGAGAGCACCTTATAATCACCATGGTACGGAACCGCAAAATCTTTGGTAGGCTGTTCGATGCCGTTTGCTTTTTCAAGCAATGCATCTGTATTTGCGAGTTGTTTTTCTTTGATTCGAATTAATGCCGTGGTTACGGTTTTAATGAAATCTTCGGCATCTACGGGTTTAAGAATATACCCAATGGCATTTTGCTTAAAAGCTTCAATGGCATATTCGTCGTAAGCTGTAACAAAGACCACCTCAAATTCCCTATTTTCAAATCGCTTCAAAACATCAAACCCCGATACATTAGGCATTTCGATGTCCAGAAATAAAAGGTCGGGTTTGCAGTTTTTAATCAATCGGTGAGCCAACTCCGAGTCGTTGGTTGTACCAAGAACTTCAATTGAAGGAAAGTGCCTTTCAATTGTTTTTTAAGCACATTAATGGCCTTGTCTTCGTCATCTACTATAAATGCTTTAATGCTATCCATTGACTCTCATTGCATTTTGTATGGGGTGAATATTTCTACCCTGGTTCCTGATAAATCTTTGTCAACCGTTGACAAATCAACGAATTCAATTAAAAAATTACCATAGTATAAAGATGAATACGTATCCAGCCTCTCCTTAATTATGT
>CEQS01009972.1_pt1 | contig 23633 bp, 22 predicted proteins | sample 530981 | NCBI WGS metagenome assembly CEQS01 (sample SAMEA2621176, study PRJEB7988) | marine metagenome | biome: marine biome (ENVO:00000447); feature: mesopelagic zone (ENVO:00000213); material: "saline water (ENVO:00002010), including plankton (ENVO:xxxxxxxx)" | depth 800 m
TAACCCTAAAGTGAGTTTACTTAATATTGGCTCAGAAGACATAAAAGGCCATGAAGCCATAAAGCAAGCAGCGCAGCTTATGCAGCAAAGCCCTTATATTAATTACACGGGTTACAGTGAAGGCAGTGATATTTTTTCGGGTAAAGCCGATGTCATTGTGTGTGAAGGGTTTGTCGGAAACGTTGCATTAAAAACCTGCGAAGGCATTGCTAAACTGATCATGAAAAAGTTTACAAGCGCCCTAGAAAAGCACTTAATTTACAAATGCATGGCGTTTATTTTAAGTCCTATCATAAAAAAACTCTATAATCGGGTGAACCCCGACCAGTATAACGGCGCTTCTCTGGTAGGATTGCGCGGTATTGTCGTTAAAAGCCATGGAAATGCATCAGCAAAAGCATTTCAAGCAGCAATCGATGAAGCGGTAAAAGAGGTTGAACGTCAACTTCCAGATAAAATAGCCGCTATTTTCGAAAAAACACATTCTAAAAACTCGGCGGCCGAATAACGTTTAGGTGCCGTAGTTACACTAAATTTTTGTTTAATTAAAAAGAGCAAAGTATGGCACAAAAAATTGCACTTCTATTTCCTGGTCAGGGCTCACAAAGCGTTGGCATGTTAAGCGAGCTACTAGAGAGCTCTGACATTGTAAAAGCAACCTTTAACGAAGCGTCAAGCGCACTTGGCTACGATTTAGCAGCGCTTGTACTAAATGGCCCAGAAGAAGAACTTAATCAAACTCACCGCACTCAACCTGCTTTATTAACAGCAAGCGTGGCAATTTACCGCCACTGGTTAGCTGCAAACCCAGATGTGGATGTGGTTATGGCTGGTCACAGCTTAGGTGAATACTCTGCATTGGTATGTAGTGACGTCATTAGCCTAGGTGAAGCGGTAAAACTTGTTGAAAACCGTGGCTTATACATGCAAGAAGCTGTACCTGCGGGCGTAGGCTCTATGGCTGCCATTATTGGTTTAGGCGATGAGCAAATAAAAACAGCATGTGAAGAGTCTGCACAAGGCGAGGTTGTTTCACCGGTAAATTATAACTCACCAGGGCAAGTTGTTATTGCAGGGCATAAAGCTGCTGTTGATAGAGCTTCACAAGCGTGTAAAGATGCCGGCGCAAAACGTGCCTTACCACTGAGTGTAAGCGTGCCTTCACATTGTGAACTAATGAAACCAGCGGCTGAAAAACTTGCCAACGATTTAGCCGCTTTAACATTTAATACACCTAAGTGTGATGTAATTAATAATGTTGATGTAAAAGCACAAAGCTCGGCTGATGCAATTAAAGATGCATTGGTACGTCAACTATACAGCCCAGTTCGTTGGACAGAAACAGTACAGGCTTTAGTTGCTCAAGGCATTACGCAAAGCTACGAATTTGGCCCAGGTAAAGTATTAACTGGCCTAGCAAAACGAATTGATAAAGCAATGGTATGTGGCTCAGTAAATGACGCTGCTGCTATCGACGCTGCAAAATAAGAGAATATAAAATGACTAATTTATTTTCATTAGAGGGCAAAGTTGTCCTAATTACTGGCGCAAGCCGTGGTATTGGTAAAGCAATTGCAAACACTTTAGTAGCGCAAGGCGCAAAAGTAGCAGGTACTGCTACGAGTGAGTCAGGCGCGGCTAAAATTAGCGATTACTTAGGTGATAACGGTAAGGGTTATGCTTTAAACGTAACCGATCCTGCATCGATTGAGGCGACATTAGCAGCAATAAAAGCCGACTTAGGCGATGTTGACGTACTTGTAAATAACGCAGGTATTACCCGTGATAATTTATTAATGCGTATGAAAGACGGTGAGTGGGACGATATTATCGACACTAACTTAAGCTCTATCTTCCGTTTATCTAAAGCGGTATTACGCCCAATGATGAAGAAAAAGAACGGCCGTATTATTAATATTGGCTCAGTTGTGGGCACTATGGGTAATGCAGGCCAAGCTAACTACGCGGCAGCTAAAGCGGGTGTTATTGGCTTTTCTAAATCGCTTGCACGCGAAGTTGCATCGCGCGGCATTACAGTAAATGTAGTAGCCCCTGGTTTTATTCAAACTGATATGACCGATGAGCTAACAGAAGATCAAAAAGCGGCCACCCTTGCTAATGTACCAGCAGGTCGATTAGGTCAGCCTGATGAAATAGCAGCGGCAGTGTGTTATTTAGCATCTGACGCCGCTGCGTATGTATCTGGCGAGACTTTGCATGTAAATGGCGCGATGTACATGGTTTAACCGCCATTGTTAAAAGTAAATGCTAAAAATAACTTAAGTAAGTGACCTCAAAAACATTGAAATTTTTATGTTCTTGCTTTAAACATACTTGAAATCGCTGTGAAAATAAGCGATAAAAGACAAAACAAACACTCAGAGGTTTGACCAGACAATTATTTATGGTCAAATCATTGAATCAGAGAATTATGCGGCGTAAACTACGCCGCAATCTGAAAATAACGCATTGGCGTTTTTAATAAAGGAAAGAAGAATGAGCGATATCCAAGAACGCGTAAAAAAAATTATCATCGAACAGCTAGGTGTTAAAGAAGAAGAAGTTAAAAACGAAGCTTCTTTCGTAGACGACCTAGGTGCAGATTCTCTTGATACTGTTGAACTAGTTATGGCTCTTGAAGAAGAGTTTGATACTGAGATCCCAGATGAAGAAGCTGAAAAGATCACTACAGTACAATCTGCAATCGATTACGTATCAGCTCACGCTGAGTAATTAATCGCATATTAAAGGCAGCATTCGCTGCCTTTAATCTATATATCCAAACCACCTCAAAGTTCATGATTCAAATTCACCCGCTTTTACTCTCTACTGCATTCATTTGTAATAGCACATCTTTAGTTGAATTTGAGACTCGCACTTTGAGGTCGCTTGGGTATGAATTCCCTTTGTAATGCCAATAGATTTGAACTTAGTAAGTTAAACGACTTACTAAAATAATACTATTTTAATCAATTGGTTTAAATATCCCTTATTGGAGGCAAACCGTGGCTAAACGTCGAGTCGTCGTAACTGGCTTAGGAATGTTGACGCCGCTAGGTAATGATGTGCAATCTACCTGGCAAGGCTTATTAGATGGTAAAAGTGGTATACAAAATATAACCCACTTTGATACATCAAAATTTGGTACTAAATTCGCTGGACTCATAAATGACTTTGATGCAACTGCATACATGTCAGCGAAAGATACTAAAAAAATGGACTTATTTATTCAGTACGGCATTGCAGCGGGTGTTCAAGCCTTTCAAGACTCAGGTCTTGAAGTTACTGAACAAAACGCAACACGTATTGGTGTTGCAGTAGGTTCAGGCATTGGTGGATTGACCCTAATTGAAGAAAACCACATAAAGCTACTTAACAGTGGCCCACGTAAGCTTTCTCCATTTTATGTGCCATCAACCATTATTAATATGATCTCGGGCCATTTATCAATGATGCATGGTTTACGTGGTCCTAATATTTCTATTGTGACGGCATGTACTACAGGCCTGCACAATATTGGCCATGCAGCGCGTATGATTGCTTACGGCGATGCCGATGCGATGGTTGCCGGTGGCGCAGAAAAAGCCTGTACACCTATTGGTATGGGTGGCTTTAATGCTGCACGTGCGCTTTCTACCCGTAACGACGACCCACAAGCTGCGTCGCGTCCGTGGGATAAAGACCGCGATGGTTTTGTACTATCTGATGGTGCAGGTGTTGTTGTAGTAGAAGAGTATGAACACGCTAAAGCCCGTGGCGCTAAAATTTATGCTGAGCTTGTTGGCTTTGGTATGAGCGGTGATGCGTATCACATGACCTCGCCACCGGAAGATGGTGCAGGTGCGGCACTTGCTATGCAAAATGCATTAAACGATGCACAAGTAAATGCAGACCAAGTTGGTTACATTAACGCACACGGTACATCAACTAATGCAGGCGACAAAGCCGAAACGCAAGCTGTTAAAACTATTTTTGGCAGTGCAGCTAAAGATGTAATGGTTGGCTCGTCTAAATCGATGATGGGGCACCTATTAGGTGCAGCGGGTTCTGTAGAGTCTATTATTTCTATTTTATCGCTGGCCGATCAAAAAGTATCGCCCACCATTAACCTAGACAACCCAGATGAAGGCTGTGACTTAGATTACATAGCCCACACTGCACGTGATGCAAAACTCGATTTTGCACTGTGTAACTCATTTGGTTTTGGTGGGACTAATGGCTCGTTGCTATTTAAAAAGGTATAATCCTTTTTAACAACGAACCACATTATAAGAGCTCAGTTGTTTAACTGGGCTTTTTTTATGCAAGCCATTCAATATGCAAACAATAATAACAACCGATGATACTAGTGCGATTAATACACGGGATAGAGGCCTTAACTACGGTGATGGTTTTTTTACCACTGCCAAAGTAACTGCAGGGCACGTAGAGCATTGGCAATACCATAAAGCACGTTTGATAGAATGCGCCGAGCGTTTAGCGTTTCCTGCCATTAATTTTACTGAGCTTGAGCAGCATATTAAAACAGCCATTACTGGCTGCAAATTAAATGTCCTTAAAGTAGTTGTTACCCGCGGAGAAGGTGGGCGAGGTTATGGATTACCACAACACACCCATTTAACCATTTTAATTACAGTATCAGTGTTTCCACAAAACTACTCAGCATTAGCTAAAAGCGGAGTAAGTTTAGCTCTCAGCCCAATAAAATTAGCATCTCAGCCATTACTTGCAGGCTTAAAAACGCTTAACCGTTTAGAGCAAGTGCTTATTAAAAATGCCATGGCATCTCAACAGTGCGACGATGTTTTAGTGCTCGATCATCAAAACAATGTCATTGAAGCGTCAGCCGCTAATGTGTTTGCAATTGGCAATAATACACTCTACACACCTAGCCTTGAGCAATGCGGTATAAAGGGGGTTTATCTGCAATCGTTATGTGATAAATTAGCGGTTGAATTTAAGCACGTTAGCCTAAATGAGCTAACCCAAGCACGCGCTGTATTTATATGTAATAGTTTAATGGGTGCAGTGCCTGTTAACCGTATTGAGCAACACCCCTTTAATGTTGAGCAGAGCATGCGTTTATTAAATGAATTACTAGCCAAGGAGGCTAAGTGTTAAAAGTTATTTTATCGGTATTATTGTTAGCTTTAGTGACAACGCTAGTAGGGTATCAACAATTACAAGCAACAATAACAAGCCCGCTAAATATAGCTACCCCTGTGCAATTTGAAGTAAAAAAAGGTATGGGCTTTAACCAACTTTGTAAGCAATGGGAGGCTAATGATTGGTTAAAAAGTTGCTGGCGTTACCAAGTGATTGCAAAGCTTGACCCAACGCTAACCGATTTAAAAGCAGGTTTATACCAACTAACTAATACAAGTGTTATAAATAACATAAAAAAAATAAACAACGGTGAACAAATTAGCTTTAGCTTTACCATTATTGAAGGGCAAAACTTACGGGAAGTATTAGCTGCCATTAATAGCGCGCCGCATTTAACTAATAACTTAAATACAGAGCAACTTTCGCAGCAAATAGTAGGCGAAAAAGGCCATTTAGAAGGGTGGTTATTTCCAGATACGTACCATTACCACAGCGGTGATACGGCTAGTAGTTTACTAAAGCGAGCAGCCGTTAAAATGCAGCAAACACTTGAGCAAGCATGGCCAAAGCGCGCAAAAAATCTACCCTATAAAAACGCATATGATGCGCTAATTATGGCCTCTATTATTGAAAAAGAAACCGGCCTTGCCAGTGAGCGCCCGCTAATAGCCGCTGTATTTATAAATAGATTAAACGCCAATATGCGCCTTCAAACAGACCCAACCGTAATATACGGCCTAGGAGCGGATTTTGACGGCGACATTAAGCGAAAAGATTTACGCGATTACACACCCTATAACACGTATCGTATTAACGGGCTGCCGCCTACACCCATTGCCATGCCCTCAAAAGCCGCTATTTTAGCAGCGCTTAACCCACCGCAATCAGAGTATGTTTACTTTGTGGCTAAGGGCGATGGCAGTCATCAATTTTCAACCACGTTAAAGCAACACAACGCGGCAGTTAAAACGTATATATTAAATAAAACGAATTAAACCTTATATGAAACCAAAATTTATTGTTATTGAAGGCCTTGAAGGTGCGGGCAAATCAACGGCTATTTCGTTATGCCAAGACTTTTTAAACAAAAAACAAATAGACTTTATTAACGTGCGCGAGCCTGGAGGCACGCCGCTTGCGGAGTCTTTACGAACGCTTGTAAAAGCAGAGCACAAAGAAGACATAGCCTTTGAAACCGAATTACTTATTATGTACGCAGCGCGCTCGCAACTTATGCATAATGTAATTAACCCAGCACTTAATAACGGGCAGTGGGTATTAGCCGATCGTCACGACTTGTCATCTCAGGCTTACCAAGGAGGCGGGCGCGGCATTAGCGCTAATACCTTATCGTCTTTGTCGTCTATGGTGTTAAAAGGGTTAAAACCTGATTTAACCATTTACCTAGATATAGACCCAGTAATCGGTCTTGAGCGTGCTAAAGGACGTGGTGAGCTTGATAGGATAGAGCAAGAGGCCATAGAGTTTTTTCAGCGTACGCGTATGCGTTATGTTGAGCTGGCAAATGACGATAGCTCAATAAAAACGGTTGATGCCAATCAAAGTATTGATAAAGTACATCGCGATATAACCAACGTACTACGCACCTTTTTTGAAGGGTTAAAATAGTAATGGCATTGCCGTGGCTTAATAGCGTAGAGCAACAGCTCGCGCAAAGTTACAAAGCACAGCGTTTTCATCATGCGCAGCTATTATGCGGGCCTATTGGAGTAGGAAAGTTTGAGCTAAGCGAACAATTAGCAAATAGTTTGTTATGCCAAAATATTAATACCCACATGCAGCGCGAAAACAGCACGCTTAGCCCGTGCGGCCAATGTAAAAGTTGTGCTTTAACGCTTGCCGGAAACCACCCAGACAAACGCTTAACGCAAGTTGAGGGGCAAAGCATTGGTGTAGACGATATTCGCGCGATAAGCGATTTTATGAACCACTCTGCTGCGCAAAATGGTAATAAAGTAGCCATTATAGAAAACTGCGAAAAAATGACCACGGCTGCGGCAAACGCATTACTAAAAACGCTAGAAGAGCCCAGCAATAGTCGCTTTTTAATTTTAACAACAAGCAATACCGCGCAGTTACCTGCCACTATTTTAAGCCGCTGCGCCAAAACAGACATTAAAGTAACTAACCCCAATGAAGCCAAAAGCTGGTTAGCCAACTTAAATATAAATGATCATGTGTGGTTACCTTTATTTTATACGCAACCACTGTTAATTAAACAGTGGCAAGCGCAAGATCAACTGCAACACATTGATACTTTATATAAATTTGCAACTGAGTTTAAACAAAGCCATAATTTTAGTCCGCTTGTTAATATAATTAATAAACAACCTGAGCTAATACGCATTTTTACATTATTTTTAAGCGAGCAATTAAAACAGCAGCTTATAAAAGGTTTAAGTTTTGACGCGTACCAAAGTGCGCAGCAAGCGGTGAATGAATTTTTACAAAATAGCACAGAGGTACTCGGGCTTAATTTACCTCTAGCAGTGTCGCGTTTAGCGCATGCCCTGCGTCACATTTAATAGGAATACTTATGCAAGAGCTTTTAGTTGATGTAGACAACCTTGACGAACTTTACCGCTGCTACATGCCATATTTAAAACAAGGGGGCCTTTTTGTGCGTACCAACATGCGCTACGAAATTGGCTACTCGTTAGCACTAAGAGTGACGTTACCAGATGCGCTAGAAGATGACGTTGTAACGGGTAAAGTTGCATGGATAACGCCTCAAGGCGCACAAAGCTCTAACCCACCCGGTATAGGGATTAGCTTTTTAGATGACAAAACAAATCTAAACGCTAAAATCGAAAAGCTATTAGGCACTATGTTAAACTCTGGTAACCCAACATATACCATGTAGCTTAATGGGCTATTTTGCCCGTTAAATCGTAATACCAATGTGCTTAATTAAGTAATTTTTTTTGGTAATAAAATCGGTGCAATAACAAACTAAAAACTTCGGTATTTAGTCGTTTTAAATTAGAAATTTTAACGCTGTTAGCGCCAGTTTTAACCTCTAAAATTGATTAACTCTTATTGTGGATTGGTAAAATTAACACCCAAAACAATACAGGCCGTATAGTGATTGTAGATTCTCATTGCCATTTAGATCGTCTTGATTTTGACAAACTAGATTTAAACTTAGATCAAGTACTCGACAACGCCCGCGCAAAGCAAGTAGAGCATTTTTTATGTGTAAGTGTAACACTTGATCAATTCCCAAGCATGCTCGACAAAATTAAACACTACGATGATGTATCGGCCTCGTGTGGCGTGCACCCGCTCGATCAAAAAGATGCCCTAAATAAACAGCAGCTTATTGATTTAGCATCGCATGAAAAAGTGGTCGCAATAGGCGAAACAGGCCTAGATTACTATTATTCGAAAGACACGCACGCAGTGCAACAGGCAAGCTTTGTTGGCCATATTGAAGTAGCAAACGAGTTACAAAAGCCGCTTATTATTCATACCCGCGACGCCCGAGCCGATACGATTAACTTAATGCGTGAGCACAAAGCAGAAAATTGCGGTGGTGTACTGCATTGTTTTACCGAAGATTGGGATATGGCTAAAAAAGCCATCGACATGGGCTTTTATATTTCTATTTCGGGCATTGTTACCTTTAAAAATGCCGTAGAGCTTAAAGAAGTAGTAAAGCAAATCCCACTTGAGCGGTTACTTATTGAGACTGATTCGCCGTATTTGGCACCTGTGCCGTACCGTGGTAAAACAAACCAGCCGGCGTATGTAGAAGATGTTGCCTACTACATTAGCGAGCTAAAAGGCATAAGCTTTAACGAGCTTGCAAAAGCCACCACAGATAACTTTTATTCACTTTTTAAATTAGCAGCAAAAGGCTAACACATGACTACTCAATCGGCGCAACTCCCGCTTTTATTAATGGGGCCCATGGTGCGCCGAGCTGAGCAACGTAGTATATGTATTCAATTTGCGACGTCACGCCCTGGCAATTGCCAAATTACACTCGTACACCATCAAAGTTACAGCGAGCAGCAAAGCATTGCACTAGGTAAACACCTTTACCTGCATTTCATTACTATAAAACCCGTCGATAACCCGTTTCCGCTCGATACTTTATTAGCCTATACACTGCATATTAACGATGAAGCCGTTGATTTAACGCCTTGGTGTTTTGACGGGCAAGCCGCGCCTTCTTTAGTAATACCTAATAAACTAACCCACATATTGCACGGCTCGTGCCGTAATGCGCACCACCCAGCAAAAGACAGTTTAGTATCAGCAAGCCATTGGCAAAACAAACAGCGTAGTAACAACCAACAAGGTGCACAATTATTGTTACTCAGTGGTGACCAAGTTTATGCTGATGATGTTGCAGGGCCAATGTTATTAGCAATACACAAGCTCATAAACGTACTGGGTATTTATAAAGAGCAACCGCTTGCGCTTAACTTACCAGAAGATTTAAACGAGCAGCTGTTTAACAGGCACCTTTATTTACCTAAAACGCCTTGGCAAAAGCGCTCTAAGTTTGGGGTAGGCTATTGGCTTAAAAAAGACGAGCCACACTTTTCGAGTGTAAAAGCGCATAATCACTTAATTCACTTTGAAGAATTTGTAGCACTATATTTGCTCAACTTTAGTGCAGCAGTATGGCAGTTTGTTGATATAGCTAATATAAATTGCATAGGTAAAAGTGATAAAAACAGCACAATTTTTAACGCCGAAAAAAAAGCACTCAGCGAATACGCAAAAGGCTTAAATAGCGTAGAGCGTTTATTTGCCAATGTATCTACTTTAATGATGTTTGACGATCACGATGTAACCGATGATTGGAACCTAACGGCGGGGTGGGAGCAAGCAATAAATCAAAACCCAAACAGTAAACGTATTATTAATAACGGGCTAATAAGTTATTGGTTATTCCAAGGGTTGGGTAACGACGCGCTACACAAAACTGGTACACTAATAAACGATTTTAAACAAAGCCGAAGCGCTAATAATAGTTGGCAGTTTAAAGCCTTTGATAAACCGCTTAATGAGTTTAATTATTGGCATTATGAGCTTAACTCCACACCAAAAGTGGTAGTGCTTGATACCCGCACACACCGCTGGCGTAACGAAAGTAACTTTAACGAACCCTCAGGCTTACTTGACTGGGAGCGCTTAACAGAGCTTGAAGAGAGCCTGCTGAGCCACAGCAAAGTAATTATTGTATCGCCAGCGCCGGTATTTGGCGTTAAATCAATTGAGGCAATACAAGCGGCATTTAATATGTGCGGCCAACCGCTTATGGTAGACGTAGAAAACTGGATGGCACACGAAGGCTCCGCCAAAAAACTACTCGATACATTTAGGCGCACAGACACACCCAACGAAACGCTTATTTTATCGGGCGATGTGCATTACTCTTTTTGTTTTTCGGTGCAAAAGCGTTTTGGCGACCACCCCAATAGAATATGGCAACTCACCGCCAGCGGAATTAAAAACGAATTTCCGCGTAAGCTCATTAACGTACTCGATAAGCTCGACTCGATATTATACGGCCCCAAAAGCCCACTTAACTTTTTCACCAAACGCTGGCACATGGAAGTAGATAAACACCAAACCGTAGGCGAAGGCCAAAAGTATTTAGTAAGTGACTCAGCCATTAGTTTAATTACTTTAGAGCAGGGCGACTTAGCCCGATATCAACTAATCCACGGCGACGGCCATTTAACTGAGTTTGATTTAGAGTATAAATAAAATATAACCACCGAGAACACCGAGTCGCTGGCGCTACACAGAGCAAAACATAAGTAATTACTAGTCACTTCTCCTTGGTTTCTCTTTCACTATTCGGTGGTGACATAATTACTTAGCAATACATAGCGTTGGCTTAATTATTTAAATATATGGCTACTTACCAGAATAAAAAATTTTTGAAAACTGAAAACTGAAAACTGAAAAATACCTAATTAAAACTACGCCCTCGTTTAACAACTATTTTATTACTTAAAATCGCCAAACATAAAATAGCCATAAACAGCATGGAATTAGCGCCCGCTTGGAGCGAATAATCTACCGAAGAATGCAACAGCATATCTACAATAGCGATAGCACAGCCAAAAGCCACACCCTGAAACAACGCGGTTTTACGTTTACGCATGGTTTGAACGCACAACCATAGGCAATACAATATAAGCGCCCCTAAAGCTGTTGTAACGGGTATACCTAGCTCTACAGCAAATTGAATGTAATCGTTATGGGCATTATCGTAATAGCCCGAATACGGCTCTGACTGATACGCAGGGAACGCAGTGTAAAACGTACCACCACCAGAGCCTAATAAAGGCTTATCGAGTATTAAAGGGATTGAATCACGAACAACTTCATCACGAGTTTCTGACTGAATACTGGTTTCACTAATGCGTTGTTTTACTTTTTCAACATCAAATATTGCACCAATAATGATCAAATCAATTATAAAAAAACTAACAATAAGTAATTTAAACGCTTTAGGCTTTTTATTATAAACAAACAAAGCTAATAAACTAACAACCATTAATGCAATAAAAAAGGCAGAATTACCCATGCGGCTACGCGTTAAAATTAGCGCAATAATTATAATAATTAACGATATACGTAAAATAATTTTTGAGCTTAGTAGTATTTCTGCCCAAGCGCGCAAAGTTTGTTTAAATGTAAGGTCACTTGCATGGCTGCCTCGCTTTAGCTCACTAACTAATACACCTATGCCTAAACATAAACACAGCGCTAAATAGTTAGCCAAAAAATTAGAGTAAGTAAATGTGCCTATAGCGCGCTGCGTATGTTTATACCCAAAAATAGGGCTGAGCATATCTGGCGAGAGATTTAGGTACGTGGCATACAAAGCCTGAAAAACCCCTGCAGCAATAATGGTATAAATAAGTTTTTTTATTCGCTCACTATTGTCGCAATAAATAAAAATAAGCCAGCAAAAAAGTAGCATAAAGCTTGTTTTTAACAGCATTTGCTTTGTTTGAAAGGGGTCTAAGCTTACGGTGTAAAATTGTAAAATACAGGTAGCGCACACCAATAGCAAAGTTATAAAAACCGGATATGAATAACGCGGGGGATAAGTTTTTTGATTATTAACAGCGCTATTTACCAAATGCATTAAAAAGGTAATACAAATTAAAATACCCATAGCCATAATAGCCCAAGGGCGGTAGCTACCTAAAGGTAGAGGCAGCACAAAAACAATTGCACACAGCAAAAAAAATATAAAACGATTCACAGCTTTCTCAAAATCAAGCTAAAAATTAAACAGCGTATTTAAACAAAGTGTTTAAAGTAAAAACGCAGCCATTAGGCTGCGTTTGTATTATAAAACTAATAGTTATTTAGTTGCCAACTTCAGAAATACCCGCATCTCCACCAGTACCGCCAGCACCTTGTGGTACAGTTGTTGTAGGTAGGGTAACAATAACAGGGCCAGCAGGGGCTGTAGGCTCAGTAGGACCCGCAGCAGTTGCTTCTGATGCAATAGTCGCATCAACGCCTGCGGTAATTGCCGCCAGAGTAACAGCATCGCTATCCACGCCTGCAGCAACAAGTGCAGCTAAAAAGTCAGAAATAAAAGCGCTATCTGCGCCTATGGCTGCTATAACAGCATTCATAATCGCATCTAACTGCTCAGGAGAACAAGTACCGTTAGCAATAGGTGAGTCTAAATCAATAGGGCCGGTGTTTTGGCAAAGTTGCTCAATTGCAGTAACAAGCTCTTGCTGCAACTCATCTGATGGAGTATCTGCAGTGGCGTTGTTTAAAATAGCAATTAGAGAGTCTAAACTTTCGGTTTGTACTACCGCGTCTGTATCCGTTTGTGCAAAAGCAGGTAAAACCGTAAGCGCCGATGCGCTAGCAAATAAACTAGCAAGTATAAGTGATTTCATCTTGTGTCCCTTTAAGAGATTATCTAATTACAAAATTTTAGCGTATCGGCGCAAAAAGTAAACTCTTTATTTGCACCATTATTATTAGTTTTAATAACTTTAGAAGGCGGCATAATTAAATTACCTTGTACGCCATCACACCCTAAGCTTTCAAGTACCTTTAATGTTTCAGGTTTTTCTATTAAACACGCTAAAACTTTAATGCCAAAACCGTGGCAAATATTATTAACTGTTTGAATAAAAAATTTGCTTTGGTTGTTATCTAGTAAGTCTTGTATGTAGCTACCATCTATTTTTACATACTCAATATCTAGCCCTTGTAAGTATCTAAACGAGGTAAGGCTAGTACCAAAATGCTCAATACATACGTTAATGCCTATATCTTTAATTATATCTATATGTTGCGAGGCGATGTGAACATTATAAAGTAAACTAATTTCGTGTAATTCAAATAACAGGTTAGTTTTTATAACAGGTTTGGTATGCGAATAAAGCGTTAACCATTCAATAAAATCAGTAGAATATAAAGAGGCCTTACTTAAGTTAAGCGCAAATACGTCGTTTGGGTGTTGCTCTTTAACATTTACAAAATTACGTATTATTTTTTTATCTAGCTCTTCGGTTAAGTTAAGTTTTTCGGCCATAGCAAATAAATGCCCGTTATTAACTTTTTCACCTTCAAAAATAAAATGAGCAAACACCTCAAAATAACATTGTTTGTTTTGCGAGCTAGCACGTTTTACAGGTTGCACCGAAAAACTCACCTCGCCAGAGGCCAAAATAGACTGAATAAGCGAGCGCCACTGATTAACACTAAATAAAGTGTTTTTATCTACCTTGGTGTTTGTATCGCCAATTGTACAGCCTGTATCTAAAGCCGATAGCACGTTACCAACAGGCATGCTCTTATCAACACTTACTAACGCAAAGTTAGCAAAGCCATTTACATGTAAGCTATTTTTGTGTTGGCTAAATGCATCGGTAATTTCTAGGCGCGTTCTATTTAAAAACTCACTATCGTAAGGAGCAAGGGCAATAAAAGTACTGCCATTTAATCTAAATACTTTTGCGTTTGTCAGCTCACCAAAAATAGTTTTAAGTATATTTGCCACTTCGTTTACATGTTCATCGCCATCTTGGTAGCTTACTGTTTTATTAATGTTTGCAAGCGAAGGTAGGGTAATCATCATGGCCGTAATAGGTGTTTCATCACTAATAGAGTCGACTACCGAATTAAAATGGTTATCAAACGACTTACGATTACCCAAACCGGTTAAAGGGTCTATGTAAACTTCCTCAGTAAGGGCTTGTGTTTGCTTAGTGAGCGAATCAAACGTACTTTGCAGGTTCATAACCATATTGTTAATGGCTTTAGTAACGGTGCGCAGTTCGCGGGCAACCGGTATTTCGTTGTTTAAGGTAAAGCGTTTACGGGTCACTAAATGTGCTTGGTTTTCTACCGCTTTTAATGGTTTAAATACTGCACGCAGTATTAAAAATGCCACTGCCAGCGACGCTACTAATAATAAAAACGATCCATATAAGCTACGTTTGGTATGCTCCCACAGCGTTAAATACGATTGCCCAACGTGGCTTGTTACTTCAAGCCTACCGGCCATTATCCAACCATTATTTAACTCAGATAGCATAATTGGGGCATTAAGTTTAACGCTGCTTATAAACCAATTAGGTACCGACTCAACACGTTTAGGGTTTATAAGGTCAAAAACTACCTCGTTTTCAGCGTTAGTAAATTTTATTTGCTTATAATAACCCGAGTCAAAAATAGCCGTTGCCATTGTTTGCGCAATCATTATGCTGTCGTCTTCAAGGTAGGGCGAAATAGAAAGCCCTAAACTCGTGGCGGTGTCTTGTGCGTGGCTAGCCATTTGCGTTTGTAGGTATTGGCGAGTGGTGTCTACATCGGTAATTATTCGTACAAAAAACGAAATAACCGAAATAACAATAATCAGTCCATAAACTTGGGTTTTTAAGCTCAAGCCATTTTTAAAAAAAGACGACATAACTAATAGTTCCTTTAACGTTATTCTATATGGGAGCAAGCTCACCTTGTTCAATTCGCTCTAGCATCGTGTTCCAAGCAGACACACCACGGCTATTTTTTACTTTATTACCTAGGCCTTTCGATTTAGCTAACCACAAACCTTGGCCGTTAAAACTATAAATAGGGGTTAAATCGCGGCGTTTATTAGCAGGCAGTAGCTTAGTATTAAAATTACCTAAAACATAAGGAACTTGGTTTGGGTTTTCAATGTATATAAGCACCATGTGGGGCTGATTAACCGTTTTTTGTCTAACATACATTAACCGTATTTTATCCTCAGGAACGCCCAAGGCCATTAAAGTAAAATACTTGGCAATTACGTAGTCTTCGCAGTCACCCATGCCAATGCCTAAACTTTCGAGCGGGGTCGCCCAATAGTCTTTTTGATTCCACAGGTCTTCGTCGGTTTTATATTTAATATGCTTATTAAAAAAATTATTAACTAAATGAATTTTTTGCCATTCACTTTTATCAGCAGACTCGTCTATAAAATTTAACCAGTTTTTTATACGTGCATGGCCTTCGTTACCATATTGTTTTTGCGCACGGGCAATTATGTCGCTGTTGCGTAAATACATAAGCATGTCTTGCGCGCATACAAAAAACGAAACCACTAATACTATACAAAGCCCTAAACGCACACACGTTCCTTTAAGTAAGTATTCCCTAATAATAAAACAAGCCTAGTATAGTATTGTTAGCATTAAAAAGGTAGATCATATAAAAGCATGAGGGGCACTAAAATAGTGCGCTGCAGGCAAACTTGGTGCAACATAAACTTAACAAAAAAACAATATTAAAGGACGCTTTTTTTATTGAGTACATTGTTGTGGTGTGTATAATAATATCCTCACACGGTAGGTGAGGTACGCTAAACGGAATTAGGCTTTTGCTTGTTCTTTTTTGCGTGTTTTACAAAATAATCAAAAAGGACTTAAAGTGAAAGTTTTAAAAGCAGTATTACCTGTTGCTGGTCTTGGTACACGTATGCTACCGGCCACAAAAGCCATCCCAAAAGAAATGCTACCTTTAGTAGACAAGCCGCTTATTCAATACGTAGTTAACGAAGCCGTTGCCGCGGGCATTAAGGAAATAGTGCTCGTTACTCATGCCTCTAAAAATTCAATAGAAAATCACTTTGATACCAGCTTTGAGCTAGAAGCCACCCTAGAAGCACGCGTTAAGCGCAGCCTGCTAGAAGAAGTACGCTCAATAGTACCAAAGGACGTTACTGTTATTTCTGTTCGTCAATCAGCACCACTGGGTTTAGGCCATGCAGTTCTTGCTGCGCGCCCTATAGTGGGTAATAATCCATTTGCCGTAATGCTGCCCGATGTAATTATTGATAAATACAAGTCAAACCCAAAAGCCGACAACCTAAGCCAAATGATCGAGCGCTTTGATAAAACAGGCCACAACCAAGTAATGGTGGAGCCCGTACCACAAGAATTAGTACATCAATATGGTGTAGCCGATTTAGCAGGTAAAAAAATTAGCGCCGGCGAAAACGCTACCATTAAAAACATGGTCGAAAAACCAAATAACGATGAAGCACCAAGCAATTTAGCCATAACTGGTCGTTATGTTGTATCGCCTACTATCTGGGATTTATTAGAATACACCCCACCAGGTGCAGGCGGTGAAATACAGCTTACCGATGCATTATTACAACTACGCCACCTAGAAACACTCGAGGCTTACCACCTTAAAGGTAAATCTCACGACTGTGGTTCTAAACTAGGTTATATGCTCGCAAATGTAGAATATGCAATGCAGTGTAGCTATATGGGCGAAGAGTTTAAAAAAGCAGCCCAAAAGTTACTTAAATAATTTTTTTACATTCTGTATATATTTGTTTGGTAAGCAAACAATTGCTTACCTTTCTTTAATGGTTTTCATGAAAAATATAATAAATAAGCTTTTTTCAAGTGTCATTTCCAGATTGTCAGTATTCTTGGTGCAAATGCTAAGTTTATTAGTTCTATCACGCTTAGTTTCTGTAGAAGCTTTTGGGGTATTTGCGCTAATCAATGGAGTTTGCTTTCTATTAATGATGCTTGCAGAATTCGGTGTGACTCAGAGCATTATAAATAAAAAAGATAGCTGCTATCAGCTTTTGTATGAGTTTTCACTTAAGGTATCAGCATTCTTTTCAATAAGTACCCCTCTCTTTCTGTACTTATTGACCATTATCTTCGATATAGAACTTACTTTGTTCATTTATATTGCTATTCCAATAATTGTATTTTTGTTCGGTGTAACGTCTATTTGTTTAGGTGATTTAAATAAGCGCTTTCAATTTAAACTGGTAGCCATATCTGAAACCGCTGCAGAGTTAATCGCTCTAGTGGCTGTAATGCTTGTAATTTCGATATATGGAGCATCATATGAAGTTTTAGTATTAAAAGTACTCCTATTTTCAATTACTCGTGCATTACTTATAACTTTTTATTTTAAAAAACAGTGTGATAGAAGAGATTTGATATTCAAATTAAGTTTCAGTATTGGAAAAATTGAAAGTTTTAACAAGGGTGTAGTACTGAGCAATTTGGCCTCTTTTTTAGTTAGACAAGGGGATAATTTTTTAGTAGGTAAGCTTTTCGGGATCGTTATGCTAGGCTTATACGATAGGGCCTATCAGCTGGTTAAATACCCTGTAATGCTACTATCTTTTTCGTTACAACCAGCTCTTCAACCTATTATGAGAACGGTTGACTGCTACACATTGTTTAGAAAAATTATTCTTGCTACTTGGCTCTTATGTATATTAGCTGGCTTATCATTGACACTAATTTTTAACTTATATTCAAATTATATAATTAATATAATTCTAGGTGCTGGATGGGAGGAAATAGATTTCATAGTTAAAATTTTGTCATATTCTATTGCATTTCAATGTTTCTTTAGCTTAAGTGGCGGATTTTTTTATGCAATAGAAGTGTCAGGTAAGAACGCACTCGTCAATACAATTACATTTATATTAATTTCACTTTCCTTTTACATAGGATATATAAACGAGAGTATTAAGGCTGGTTTATATTTAGTAACAATATCATTTTTCATTGTCAGTGTTTTATGCCTCTTATTATTGTTAAAAGAGGGTAAGCAATTCTACAAAAAGAATAAATTAGAGAATAAACCATGTCACGTATAATTACTATGAATTCTTTTAAGTCATCTTGCCCAGGAGGTGTTGAGTCATTGATAAGAAATTTACAAGGCTTAGCACTTAATAAAGGATGGGCTTTTTTAGAGCTTTACAAATGGGACTCATCAAGAGAAATATATGAAGTTAGCGCTAAAGCAGATTTTTTACAATATGGGATTGGTAAAGGAATAATAGGTAAAATTTTAACACGTATGAACCTATTTAAAAGTTTATTAAAGATAGACCCAGAAGGTGATATTATATATGTTTTTCATATGTCCGATTTATTATCTATACCGGTTAAAATTTTAAAGAAAAATAAAGTTATAGTGGTTCAAACAAATAGGTTTGATATTTTTTTGACCCTATTAGGTAAAATTTCTGTCATAACTTACTCGAAATATATTCATGCCTTTACAGTTTATACAGAAAAGGACAAATTAAAATTAAGTGAGATCTACCCAGGATTAGGCAATAAAATTTATGTTATTCCAAGAGGGTGTCGAATCGAAAAGTCTAATGAGAGATCAAATTTAAACCACCGCCTAGTAACAATAGCAAGGCTTGATGAAAAGCAAAAAAACCTCTCTGATATGGTTAATATTCTGAATAAATTACCTAACTCTTATACTCTTGATATTTATGGGGAAGGTGAAGAGCAGGAAATTAACTTCATCAAAAATTTGGTGAGAGGTAATGAACGAGTGAATTTTTGTGGTGCTGCTAAAGACATTAAGCAGATATTAAAAAGCTATTCTGTTTTTCTTATGACTTCAAATTATGAAGGCTTCGGGCAAACTTTGATTGAAGCAAGAAGTCAAGGTTTACCAATAATACTCTATGATACTTTTGACGCTGCTTCGTATATCGTAAAAGATAATATTAACGGCTTTTTAGTGCCTAAAGGTAATAAATCTATATTTGCAGACAGAGTGTTAGAGGTAACTATTTCAGATAGTTCTTATCAATTGTTTTCGCAAAATGCTTTAGACTTAGCAAGTGAAACTGATAAGGCTTTAGTAAATAATAAATGGAGCAAACTTTTAGATGGAACAATTTAAGCTCAGTTTTATCGTACCTTGCTACAATGGTTTTGATAAGCTAACACGGTTAGTGGCTTGTTTTAAAAATTTAAAGCTTCATCCTAGGGTTAACTTCGAAGTTATTATTATTGATGATGGTTCAGATAGTGACTATGAAGGTAGTCTAGGTGAAAACTTTTTTTTATACAAGAAACGAAATGGTGGTGTTTCTAGTGCCAGGAATTATGGCTTAGATAAGGCTGATGGTGACTATGTAATATTTATTGATAGTGACGATTTAATAGTAGAAAACACTCTGGATTTAATATATGAGGAAGTTTTAAGTAACATTTCTGATGTTTTTATATTTTCACATTTTTATATAAATAATAAAAAAATAACTAAGAAAATAAATCATAGCTTTTCATCTTCTTCTGAACTTGCACTTAAAGAAGTTTTTACTAAAAAGGTTCGTTTTCACAACTGCGCGATGGTTTATAAAAAAGAATTTTTAAGTACAAATAACTTAAAGTATTCTGAAGAACTAAAATACAGCGAAGATGTATATTTTATACTGAGTTCGATAAATAAGTCATCTAGAATAACTGTATCTGAGAAAGTTTTTTATCACTATATAGATAACGAAGATGGGGTGATTAACCAAAGTTTTGATAAACGAATGTTGAATCAAATAGAAACCTTCAACTTAATAAAAGAGATAAAAGTACCTACTCGCTTAAATGTTTATTTGAATTACTTTATATTAACTTGTGTGTGTCACTCTTTGGTCAGAGCGTACAAGGCTAAGGTATGTGATGATGATGTATTTGAAGTTTTTGTAAACTTTGCTAGAGCGAAACGTTTCCCATATTTTATTACTATAGATAAGCATTATATTTTTTGTTTTCTGATGAAGCTTTATTTGCATTTTCCTATGAAGTTATTAACTAAAATCAAAAGGTTAACAAAATAAATGCATATCAAGTTATTATATTTGGTTAGTGTTTTTCTCATTTTTGAAAATACTTCATTGTCTAAATATGCAGGTGTGTTTACTGCTTCTTTAGCTATGGTGCTTTTGCCAGTTGTTACAGGCTTTTTAATTCTGAGTCAAAAGAGAATCGGTATGCTTGAAAAGCATATTGTTTTCCTATACATCGCTTTCTTTTTATATTCATTATTAATGCTAATATTTAATTATTATGACAATTTTCGCATTGGTTTTTTATTAGATCGCGGTTTACGCTTTGCCTTGTTAGCACTACCGTCCCTTATATTTTTCATTTTCTTTTGCTCATTTGAAGAGAAAGCTCTAGAAAAAGCTTTATTAATTTTTTCTATGAGTATATTTATTATTTATATTTTAAATATATTCTTTCCAAGTATCTTTAACGCTTCTTCTTTTTTTCAGGGAAGTTTTGCACACTCCCCGCATCGAATGAGAGGGTTGACTCTAGAAGCTAGTACATTTGGTTTTCAAGTAGGTATTGCCGCTATATTCTCAGCACGTTATTATAAACTTAGTAGAATCATGTCTTTTTTATTAATATGTGTAGTTATATATGTAACAACATCTAAAGGAGGGTTAATAACATTTTCTTTATCTTTTTTAATTGCGGTTTTGATTCATAAAAAAACCGTAAAGACTACGAAATCTCTGTTACTTTTTACATTTTTAGCCTTAAGCCCAATACTTTATTTAGAAGTTTTATTACCTGCATTTTCATCAGATATAGAGAAATATAATAGTTCAGCTACTCGTTCTACGATGATTTTAGTTTCAATATTTTCTTTGTTCGATCATCCCCTGGGCGTAGGTTTTTTTGGCTATTTACCTTCGATATATGAAAACGGTAAAGAAGTAATACAAAGCATTGAAGAAATCATGCCAAATGTATTCAATTATAAAGAAGTGTCAACTTATTTATATTTTGGTGCAGTTAAAGGGGTTTCAACTAAAAGCTTTATTTTTGATTGGTTAATATACTTTGGAGCGATTTTTTTATTTTACTTATTCAAAGTAGTTAAATGGTATCTCAACAACCTTAGAGAAGGCGATTTTTATTTTTTGGTTATGTTCTTATTTATGCTGATGTCAGTTACTTTTTACCTACCTATAGATGGCCGGTTCATTGTTCCGCTAGTTTTAGCATTTCTGTATAAATCAATATGTAATAAAAATAAATGTAATAAAAATAAATGTAATAGGGAATTAGCATGAAAGTCTTGCATGTGGCTGAGGCATTAAAAGGCGGTGTAGAAACATATTTAAAAAGCCTTGTATTATCTTTAAAAGACAGAGATGTCGAATCATATTTATTAGTAAAAGAAGACGTATCTTGGTTAGAGAAAAGTCACGTATATTATTATGATCACGGCTCTAGAAGTATTTTAGGACTATTTAAGTTAGCACGAATGTATCTGCACTTAGTAAAAAAGCTGAATGTAGATATTGTCCATCTTCATGGTACTTTTTCTGGGCTAGTATGTCGATTAGCAAAAGTTTTTACTCGTAGGGTACCGATAATCTATTGCTCACACGGTTGGGCTTATAGTATGGATAAAAAAAACTTAACAAAAAAGTTTTATCAAGTTACCGAATATTTGCTTTCATTTTTATGTCATAAAGTTGTGTGTATATCACACTATGACTTTTCGATAAAAGTAACTCCACCGAACAAAACAGTTTTGATTGAAAATGCTATTACTGATCATTTCAGTGATGAATATATAAAACCTGAGAGTAAAAAGTTGCTTTTTGTAGGGCGTTTTGATCATCAAAAGGGCATTGATATTCTACTAAATGCCTTCAAAAAAGTAGATGTTAACTATGAGCTTATTGTTGTTGGGGGCGCAGTGCACGGTACTACCATAAATAAAATGGAATACCCAAATGTTTCTTTTTTAGGCTGGCTATCTGGTGAAGAGTTAAAACAAGCCTATTTAATGTCATCCGCTGTTATTATACCTTCACGTTGGGAAGGCTTTGGTTTAGTGGCTTTAGAAGCAATGTCTGCATCTCGAACTATTTTTACTTCAGGTGTTGGAGGATTAAAGTACTTAACAGAAATTATTGACGGTGATATTTTCAATGATGAGTCTGAGTTAATTTCTCTTTTAATACAGTTTAACTCATACAGTGATAAAAAAATTCAAGAGCGTGGATGTAATGCAAGGAATACCTTTAAAAATTATTACACAATAGAAAGACTAAGCTCTGAGTTTTACAGCTTATATAAAAATGTATGTGGGAAAGAAAAAAATGCCAGTTGAGAGAAATTATAACTTTGATTTACTACGTCTCATGGGATTGATGATAATAATGATAGCTCACTCATCTCCTCCAGGTTGGATATTTCAGTTGAGAAATTTCGGAACCCCTCTACTTGTGATAGGATCCGCATTAACTTATTCATATATTTTTAGAGACAAACCATTAGTAATTAAGAGGTTTATAAAAAAAAGGGTTTCGAGGCTGATTTTACCCTTATGGCTATTTCTAACATTCTTTTTCACATTTTTTTTGGTGATGTCTCCATTTTTTGAAGATTTTCCCTTTACAAGCTACGAAGTAATAACATCTTATTTCTTATTTGATGGTATTGGTTTTGTATGGGTTTTCAAAATTTACTTGTTTTTAGCTTTTGTAACTCCATTAGCTATAAAGTTAAACAGACAAGTTGAAAAAAATTCTACATATTTGATAATACTGCTTATTGTCTATTTTATGTATGAGTTGTTGGTTGTTTTCTTAAGAGAAATTGCAGGTGATGCTCAAAGTATATTAATCAATAAATTTTTATTTATTATAATTCCGTATTCTCTATTGTTTTTTTATGGCTATCGATTAGAAAAGATTAGTAATAAAGCAGTGTTTTATTTTTCATTGTTCTCATTGTTTATATTTATATATCTGCTTATTTCAAAATATATAGAGTTGGGTGAATTTGTTCCTACGCAAGATTTTAAGTACCCTCCTACATTGTATTACTTCTCATACGCATTTTTTTGCATAAATACTATTTACTTAATCTTTGTAAGGCATCTTAATGCAGGTTTTTATATCTCTAAGTGGGTTGTATGGCTTTCCAGTAATTCACTTTGGATATATTTATGGCATATTGCCGCATTTTATATTTGGGAGTTCGGTTTACCAGATGCTGATGGCCATGTTTACTTGTTTCTTTATAAAGTAGCCTTTTTACTTTTATTCAGTGTGATGATGGTATTTATACAAAATATAATAATCAAAATTTTACTCAATGTCTCTCCAGATAAAAAAAGAGTAATTTCTTTATTTTTCTAGTTTTAAATGCTATCCGCGTTTAGTTAGTTTAGTTAGTTTAGTTAGTTTAGTTAGTTTAGTTAGT
>CEQS01030229.1_pt1 | contig 23591 bp, 18 predicted proteins | sample 530981 | NCBI WGS metagenome assembly CEQS01 (sample SAMEA2621176, study PRJEB7988) | marine metagenome | biome: marine biome (ENVO:00000447); feature: mesopelagic zone (ENVO:00000213); material: "saline water (ENVO:00002010), including plankton (ENVO:xxxxxxxx)" | depth 800 m
AAGTCGATACCAGCCGAGGTCAGAGCGTTGGCATCAGTCACATCAAAAGTATCTGCGCCTGCAGAGCCCTCTATCGAGCCGCCCCCGAGATTAATATCATTAACACTAGTGACAGAGAAGTCTGTAGTACCGAGCGTTATCTCATTGTCAGCTCCAGTCAGCTGAGCATTATTTAACGTAGTGTTACCATTCTCGATAGTAACTTTGCTCGCGACAGCCATAGCCTGACCGTCAGTACCAAAGTCGATTGATGCACTATTACCAATCGTTAGTTCTGTAGCAGCGCTATTATTATGAATATTAAGAGTGTCAGTACCATTACTCAGATCTACTGAGCCGCCTAATCTAATGGTGTCGCCATCAATATTAATCGATGCGGCTTTCGCAGTACCTTCGAGGTTAATCGCGCTATTATATAAATCGGACGCATCTCGTGCAGTCAAAAACACCTGTTGAGCACTCAATTCTCCTGTACTACTAATAGCATTTGTACCTACGGCGTCTGTTACATCAGCTGTAATTTCAAAACCAACCAGTCCACCTTGATTAAAACTTATATAACCAGCACCGCCTGCTCCGAGACCAAGGAGATTTCCGACAGTAATATTGGCGGCGTTATTAACTTCCGCCCCAATAGCAATGAAATTATTATTCCTAGTGTGTGCTACACCCTCAGCATCGTTGATAAAATCAACGCCACTTTCAATAGTAATTTTCCCATTGGCATCAGTCTTTAAAAACAAAAGATTATTGTAGTTTTCAGCCTCATCATTACCTTGAAAGAAATCCTGGGTACCAGCATCAACGCCACCAGACAACCCCATCCCTGATACCACTAAACTATTAACATCAATTATTGCTGTACCCGCAATTGTCATACCATTCGGATTGACAAGGATAATATTACCGTTTGCTTTCAACAGGCCAGCAATCTCACTTGCCGATCCAGTAATCTGGTTAACCAAAATATTGCTAGGGTCACTTTGAAGAAACTCAATACCATATCCTTCAGCAATATCAAAACTGATCCAATTAGCCAGTGCTCGGTCGCCTGTCACATTGTAGACAGCGGAGTTACCTGCTTCGATACCATCAATAGAAGCACTACTATCAATTGTCACTGGACTAGCCCCCGCAGCCAACTCTGGCAGATTTGCCGCCCACGCAACCGGCGCTACTACCTGCCCTGCAATTAAAGTGACATATACCCCACCTTTCAGGCCATCACGTACCCCGGCAAGGGTGGTACTCAGGGCTGATATAGCAACGCTCAGGGCATTTCTTCTGAAACTGTTTGATACGGTCTCAATGCGTTTTTTCGTGTAGTGGGTCATTGTCACTGCTCTCATTGCAAGGAGGGCTGAGCCCTCCGGTAGCTTATCCATGTGTACCGGCTGTCTGGTCGCCGGCGCTGCGCTTTTGTGCGTCAGAAATAAAAGTTGATGTCAGCGAATACTTCGATGGCATCAGGATTGTTATTCAGTGGTTCGGTACTGGCGTCACCATCCTGTGGGTCCAGGCTCGACTTGCCGTATACTGGGGTAGCAACAGACACTTTGCTGCTGAAGGTCGAACCCCAGCTTGCTTTAAATACAAGACCAGCAGCACTCATCTGCGCCCACTCGTCTTCTGCCAATGTACCGCTATCCGTTATGAAACCGCCGTTCTGAATGCCGTATGCAAGATCAAATAAAATACCGGCCTGGAATACATCGTTCAGGGTATTTCTACCGAATAGATTCCACTCAGGGAGGTCGAAGTACCACTCGTTACTAATAAATGCGGATTTATCAGCAGAAAAGTCGCCGACCTGAAAACCGCGAACGCCCGTTGAGCCACCCATACTGAACTGCTCAAACGAAGGGAGCGACTGGTCAGTATGCTGAAGGCGAACGCTGGTCAGTAAGCGGCTGTATTTCTCGGTAAATGGCAGAGGAATGAAGAATAGCGAGCTGGTATCAATCGCCGTGCGCACATAATTTTCATCAGCACCCTCAACAACGTCGGTCTGGAAGCTACCGTACTGAACGCGGAGATTCGCTGTGTTGAGCATACGAATACCCGATTGGCTCAGGCCATCGATGTAGAAGTTCCACTCACCCGCCACTACGTGATCTTCGGTCGACAGAAAATCGATATAACTCTCTACCGTTGAGGTTTTATCGGTAACTGCCAGCCCCGTCGACATATTAAAGTCACGGGTACGGCGAATCTGATAGTCGTAACGAAGCGCGTAGGTAGTATTTACACCGCTAATTTCCAGGGCATTAATAATGCCACCGTCTTCATCTACAAGATCAAAGGTGTTGCGATCGGCACTGATCGTCACCCGGTTGCGCAGGTTAAATACAGGCAACGAGTAACTGATCTGACCGAGGTTGCTGTGCGCCTCCCGCGTACCAATTTCATCTGCAAGACCGTCACCCGAATCATTCTGGCCGATATCTTCAGAACGTAGCAGGCCGATGCTCAGGTTGTCGCCAATGCCCGCCGGGTTGTGCCATTGCATGTTGCCGTATGCGCGCGCTTTACCTGTAAACCGAGCACCGTGATTATCAAAGCGCACGAGATAAGAGAAATCATCTTCCTCACGAACCACCAAGCGAAGCCGTGTTTCACCTGGGTTATTACCAGCGCTGAACGCACCGGTCAGTGTCATGCCGGGCAGATCATTAAGAATATAAAGCGCTTCTTCAACCTGCTGGCTGGTTACGATGCCACCAACGATATGCTCCAACGGAGACTCAAGCAGCTCCTCGCTGTAACGCTCGTTACCCAGAGCCTCAAGTTGACCAAGGCGCCCTTCCATCACAGTAAAAGTCACTACGCCGTTCTCAACTTCCTGTGCAGGCAAAAGCACACGCGCCAGAAACAGCCCACGCTTGCGGTAATAAATCGTCAGCAGGTTCGCAATTTCTTCCAGATCGGCAAAACTCAGACCGCGGCTCCGTTTCTGATCACGGATTAACTCAATCAGCGCCTGCATATCTTCATGAGTCAGGTCATCAACGTCTGAATCACTGCCAATATCGCGCAGATATGCCGTGATCTCACGAAGTTCATCCGGCGTATAACCAGCATCACCACGCTGGTCTTCCTTCATATAAACGATGCGCAAACGTTCAGCCTCAGCCAACACACCTTCGCGCGTGATACCAAACTCAGGGAACTCTTCCAGACGCTCAAAAGCGAATTTATTTACAAGGATACGAGGACCCGCATCACGATCATTAATATCTGGGATATCGCCATCCGTGCTTGGCATCAGATCCTTCTGACGAGAACGCTGACGGTAATCTTCATCTGCGTCAGGTTGATCATCAGGCGCATTTATACCAAACACATCACGTAAAGAAGATGCCTGTTGAACCGAAACACCGGGGACTACCGGGTCAGCAGCCTGGACCACGCCAGAAGCAAAAAGTGACAGTAACGACAACGTAACACCCCGGCGCACGGACGCACCCAGGCTGGAATGAATCAACATATCCTTGTTCCTTAAACGTGCAGGCACGGCCGCACGCATCTGTGTTTTAACAAGAAGCAGTAGAGCCGGGAGGCGGCCCACGTAACGATCTCTATGAGGAAAATTCTGAGACATCCTTGCCCTACTGAAATTGCAATCCGTTTAGCGCCTGCTCGGGGCAGAGCTGCATAAATCGGGCCTTATCAACGCCATATTGACGCCACACCCGGTAAAAATCGGCGGCATTATAGCAACATGATCAGAGCTTGAATACCGGCCTGTTAAAACACATGAAAGACGAATTCGATCTCTGAACGGGAGTTTACCCAAAGAGAATCACACAGCAAAGAGGCTCGCCGGACAGAAAGTCAGGCAGGGCTGAAATGGGAATTTATATTATTGAGTAGCCACTCAACAGAGTTATTCCCCGGAACGAGGCTGATTTCTGCGAACGGTCGTATCTTCACCCTGCCCACTCGGTACTGAGATAACAGGCGCTACAGACTGATTCGGACCCACGGTAACCTCAAGCATCCCGACACTGATATTATCGCGGCCACCACTGTGATTCGCATCATCAATTAAGCGGTAGCAACACTCGAGTGCTGGACGGTGCGTTGCCAGAACATGTTGCAGCTCGGCGTTATCGAAATACTCAGTCAGGCCATCAGAACAGAGCATCAGCAATGCACTTTCAGTTAAACGGTAGGTTTTGAGGTCGGGCTCCACATCCTCCTGGACCCCCAGTGCACGGGTGATGTGGTTACGCACATCGCTGGTTCTGGCCTCTTCCTCGGTGAGCGTACCCGCATCAATCATTTCCTGAACCACGCTATGGTCACGGGTCAGCTGCGTCAGCCCCTTAAGGCTCCAGTGATACGCACGGGAATCGCCAACATGGGCCACCGTGAGTTGATCCTGCCACACCACAGAAAGAACCACCGTCGTTCCCATGTGAGAAAAATCCGGGTTCTCCGCTTTCGCTTCAATGATAGACAAGTTGGCCTTGTGAATGCCGCTACGAACCGCAGACTGAATCATCAGTTTCTGTTGCTCAGGGGTACAAGCAAGGAACGTCGGGGTAATCAGCTGACTGAAACAAAGACTGATCGTCTGAATGGCAATCCGGCTGGCAAGCGCGCCACCGCTGTAACCACCCATACCGTCGGCCACAACAACGTACGCGAATGGCTGATCAGGATGAGCAAACCACGTAATTGCATCCTCATTTTCCTCCCTGATCTGGCCGATATCCGTGCGACCATTTACTGCAAGAGAGACGCTTCTGCTCATTCCATTTTCCATATCTCAAGTGAACAGAGCACTCGCCCTCCGGGCAGGCTGCGGATACAGCGGCTCTGTGTGGACTCGAGCGATTAAAACAAAAAAAGCTGAGCGGTGACAGAATTTTTCCTGATTCGCCTCTGGTTGATTTTGCAACACCTGTTCAGCATAATTGGCCTCACTTCAGCGTGGCAGCGTCTGAAACTTCAGGGAATCACCGTCAGCAGGGACACATACTCGACATGGCAAGACTGCCGCGTATCAACATCGCCAACATCCCCCAGCACATCATTCAGGTCGGCCACAACAACCTGAATTGCTTCTTCGATGACGAAGATTACGAATTTTATCTGGCGTCATTGCAGAAGGCGGCTGAGCAATACGATGTCGATCTTCATGCCTATGTATTAATGCCCAATGCGATTCAGATGGTTGCCACACCGAACATCGCAAATGGAATTTCATCCATGATGCAGTCACTTGGCCGTCGCTACGTTCAATACGTCAATCACCGTTACCAGCGCTCGGGCACCTTATGGGGTGGCCGCTATAAGTCCAGCGTCATTGATTCCGAGGCCTACCTGCTTACCTGCTATCGCTACGTTGAACTGAAACCCATGCATGAAGGGATTGTCGAGAGTCCTGAGCTTTACGAGTGGTCAAGTTTCAACCACCACACTGGGCGAAAGAAGAGCAAAATTCTTGAGGACCACCGGCTGTACCTTGCGCTCGGCGATACCTACGAAGAGCGTGCCAATGAGTACAGTAAGCTATTCCGCTATGAATTCGACCGCGGACTGCTTACCTATATTGCTGAAACCATCAAACTCGGCCAGGTACTCGGCGGAGATCAGTTCACCGAGAAAATTGAAAAAATTGCCAACCACCGGGTACGCCCACTTAAGCGTGGCCGCCCGAAGAAGAAGTCAAAACCCACCACCGCTTAATCGGCGAATACGCCCAGTGGCGTAATATTACGCATCATTGTAATTTTCTCGATCATCGCAAAAAATTTCTTTTAATAAATCGTGTCAGAGTCAAACCGCTCACTGATCACTGGCTTCTCCCATGTAGTTAAAGGCCCTGTCTGTCTGCAGCCAGCCTCGTGAAAGTAACTGCTATAAATTCGTGCCAGAGTCGAATAAATAATAAAAAATCAGGGGTTTTCGTCTCGGGTCTAATCTGTTTAACTTGGCCTCACTTGCCATATGGCCGTGGTTTAAGCGCTGAAAATCAGCCCGCACAGCCAAGGCTTGAAGGAAATCTTTAACTAAATACAGAGGAATTGTTAAATGGCTATCTACATGAATTTCAACGGCAACAACCCACAAGGTAACGTAACTGCTGCTGGTTACGAGAACTGGATTGAAGTTGATAGCATGAGCTTCGGCGTTGGCCGCTCAATCACCATGCAAGCGGGTGCAATGTCTAACCGTGAAGCATCTCGTCCAAGCATCAGCGAAGTGACTGTAACTAAGCCACTGGACGCTGCTTCAGGTGGCCTGTTCAAGTCATCTGTTACTGGTGACGCTGGTGTTAAGGTAGAAATCCACGTTGTTCAGACTGGTGCAGAGAAAGTAGAAAAGTACGCTGTCTACACTCTGGAAGAAGTAATCATCTCTTCTTACAGCATCAGCGCTGCAGCTGGCGGTGCTCCAGCTGAGTCTATCTCTCTGAGCTTCGCAAAAATCGAAGCTGACCTGACTCACGCTGATAAGACCAACAAGAATACTAAGAACATGAAGGTTGGTTACGACCTGACTACTGCAAAACCACTGTAATAGGGTATCCTAACCCCATTACATCTCAGGGCAGCCTGCAACAGGCTGCTCTGTTCTAAAGGATTCTAACGCAAGTGGAAGCGTAGCCCCCTCATTACGCTACCCATCACAAACGCAGTGGTGATATAGCATGACGGCACTCAGTCAGAACAACCGCCTTATTCAGATAACGACTCCGTTAGGTAAAGACGCAATGATTGTGTCAGAGCTGACCGGTGACGAATATATTTCAGACCTTTTCCACTTCCACCTCGACTTATATTCTGACAACCACGAGATCGCTCAGAAAGACCTTCTCGGTAAAGACGTTACTATCAGCCTGCAATCAGAAAAGACGAAAGAATCACGCTATATTCACGGCTACATCAACCACCTGGCAATGCTTGATGTTAACGACGAAGGATTACGTCGATATCGTGCTGAGGTAGTGCCAGGGCTATGGTTCACAACACTCGGTGCGAAAAACAGGATCTTCCAAAAGAAAACTGCCGATAAGATCATCGAAGAAGTTCTGAAAGAATACAGCAAGCTTGTCTCATTCAAGCTGAATACCAAAGGCAAGTTTGCCGAACGTGAATACTGCGTTCAGTTTGAAGAAACGGACTTTGCCTTTGTATCACGCCTGCTCGCAGAAGAAGGCATCAGCTACTACTTCACACACAAAGACGGTGAACATGAACTTATCTTTGTCGATGATGCACAGGACTTCGTCGACTCAGGCGCGGCCAAAGCAGAATATGATGGCGGCGGTGTTCAGCCAGACATTCCATCCGTGCACAGCTGGCAGCGGACCTTTAATTACCATACAAATGCATTCGAATTCCGTGATTACTCCGAGAACACGACGAGTAAAGATCACAAGCAGACAGTTAAAACCAAATCAGACCTGAATAAAATTTCAGGTCTGACTACCCAGGGATATGGTGCTTTCCACTTGGAGCCCGAGGGAGATAGCGAGCACACTCTCATCGATGCTAAGAGTAAGTCCTTCGCTGAGAACAGCATGGAAGCCGTTGAGGCAGGGTTCGACGTTGCACAGGGTACGAGCAATATCATAGCCCTATCGGCGGGTGCACGTTTTGAACTTGAACACCCTATTTCCAGCGAAACAGGTAAGTACCTGGTGACTCACCTCAGCATCATTGCCCGCGATGGTAATGGCGAATCAACCCAGAACTCGAACCGTTTCAGCTGCGTTCCATCAGATACTTTGGTCAGGCCTCAGCACGACGCCTACCGACGCCAAGTTCATGCGCCTCAGGTCGCAACCGTATGTGAAGTAAAAGCCACAGGCAGTGACAGCTCCAAAGACACTTTCACCCAGGTAAAAGTTACCTTCCCATGGAACAGTGCCCAGAACTCTTGCTGGGTACGAGTCGTACAGCAATTCGCTGGTAAAGGCTGGGGTGCGAACTTCGTTCCGCGCGTCGACCAGGAAGTAGTCATCAGCTACATCAATGGCGACCCTGATCGCCCGCTGGTAACAGGGGCTGTTTATAACGGAACCAACGCAGGTCCGAACTACACATCGACGCAAAGCGGCTGGAAAACCATGGTCAAAGACAGTGAATTTAACGAACTGCGCTTTGACGATAAAAAAGGCAGCGAAGAAATTTATATGGAAGCCGGTAAAGATCACAACTGGATCATTCACAATGACCAGACCGGCACCGTCGAAAACGATCAGACCGTCACCGTTAAGAACGACCAGAAGCTGACCGTCGAACAGAATCGCACAGCAACCGTCAGTAAAGGCAACGATTCACTGACCGTATCGAAAGGCAATCAGACGACCAAAGTCGACTCAGGCAACCATAGCCTGAAAGTCAGCAAAGGTACGTCAACAATCGATGCTATGGGCGCGATTAAGATTACCTCCAAGACCTCAATCGAACTGAAAGTCGGCGCTAACAGCATAAAAATCGACCAGAGCGGCGTTCAGATTAAAGGCACCATGCTTAAAGCCAAAGCCAGCGCTATTGGCGAAGTATCAGCCGGCGGCATACTCACGGTGAAGGGTGCCCTGACCAAAATTAACTAAGTGGTAACAGCATGACTCAGCTGATAAAAATACAGGCGCTGACTGCCGACGAACTGCTCAAAGAATTTGAATTAACTGAGCCGGAGGCCGCTGATGTCGTGATTCCTGATACAGCGCCGCAGATCAGTATCGAGCGCTTGATGGAAGCAGGTTACTACCAGGATGCCATCAAACTACTGGCCCACGGCCTACCTAAGCGAGAGGCAGTCTGGTGGGCCTGCCTCGCTGCGAGAAAAGCCCAAAAGCCAGACACCGACGAACACAACATTAATGCCCTGTTGGCGACCGAAACCTGGGCTCGAAAACCCACAGAAGACCATCGCCAGCGCTGCAAAGAACTCGGTGAAAAAACACAGTACAAAACTGCAGCCAGCTGGGCGGCCACTGCAGCAAGTTGGTGTACCGGAAGCATGACCCCACCGGGCGAACCTGAGGTACCACCACCAGCCTACCTATACGCCCATGCAGTGGCCGGCAGCATCACACTCGCTTCAGCCACGATCGACCCGGAAAAAATTGAAGACAACTATAAGCTGTTTCTCGCTCAGGGCATCGATCTTGCCCGTGGCGGAAACGGCATGATCGAAGGAGCCTGATCATGGGAAAGCCAGCCTCACGCATCACTGACATGCACGTCTGCCCGATGTCATCTGGTCCGGTACCGCACGTTGGCGGCCCTATTGTCTCTCCCGGTGCACCTACAGTGCTCATCGGTAATATGCCTGCCGCGACTCTGGGCAGTATGTGTGTCTGCGTTGGGCCTCCCGACTCTATTGTCATGGGCAGTACAACCGTCCTGATGAGCAATAAGCCTGCAGCACGGATGGGCGACTCAACAGCTCACGGCGGTAAGATTGTATTGGGCTGCCCGACCGTTTTGGTGGGCGGGTGAATGGTGAAGCTTTCTCTTTTTATCGTATTAATAATTGCATTCGTAGGGGCTAACGCGATGTCAAAGAACAATAAAACGTGCTTATTCTCAGCAATATCCGGCACGATCACGCTCAATGGCAAGCCAGTTGCAAATGCAAGAATAAAGAGAGTTTCAGACGAACGGATTGACGAGTCAAAGACGGATGAAAATGGCTACTTCAGCATGCCTTCTGTTTTCGACACATCCATTTCCAATGCAATCAGGAAGTTCGTTCCCAGTCAGTTTGTTTCCCCACAGACGCTTTATGTTTATGTAGATGGGATGGAATACCAACTATTAGAGGGAATCAAACGTAAAGAGAGTGAATTTTCAGAATCACGGGGTAAACCTTGGATAATAAGCTGCGAATTAAGCGATGATCCAATCCGGTTCAGAATTGAAGGAAATGCCTTTTCTTCTAGGTGTAAGTGGGATGCTGAACACGACAGGAAGAAAATAATTTTACCACCAGAGTAATATCCATACATTTGCAAGGGATTATATAATTATGGAATTTCCACCACTGATGGCCGCAGAGATAGCGAACGATATCTACTATCTTGTTACAGCCGATAATACCGGATTCGGATATGAAACCTTTTACGATTTACACGAAGGTTACCTAGAGCTTCCAGAGCCACCTAGACTTGGTAAAAATACTGATTGTTCCACCCTGCCAATTCTAAAGGGAACTACGGGTTCCTTATTTTTCCTTAAATCTCAAACAGGTATGGGGCTAACAGCATTCGGGAAGGAATCGGGCTATAAGGGCCACGCTTTCATAGTATTCCGAGGTACAAACAAAAAATTCGCCGCAGATATTCTAACTGATGCAAGCGTAGGGATTACACAAAGATCCTCATATGGCCACCCGGTTCATAATGGATTTTCTGAATCATTCAATTCAATGAAGAGCCAAATAGACCCATTTTTGATTGAATGCGGTAAACGAAATATCGAACAGCTTCATATCATAGGCCATAGCCTTGGTGGCGCCCTCGCCACTCTATGTACTGAATACTCAAAATCCAAATATCCTACTCTACCAGTAAAATGCTATACATTTGGCTCTCCCCGAGTTGGCCTGAGGAACTTTTCCGATGAATTCACAAGGAAAATTGGTCCACAGAATATATACCGAGCTTATCACCGCACTGACCTGATTCCATGCATCCCATGCTGGCCTTTTATGCATGTTCCGGTAACTACAGGTGCAGACTATGACTATTTCCTGCCTAGTTCAGGTAATTTTGCAGCCTTAGCAGCACACGATATGGAGTTGTATAAAGACTCCGTCGAAGGTAAAAAGTGGCCAGCATTGAGAGGGCTGAAATATGAACACTTGCAGCCTACCGAAATTGAGCCTTGGCTTAATAATAAGTCGCCAGTTAGCTTTACCCCGACAAATCTTGAGTATTTAGATAAGGCTATTAACTATGTACTACTAAAAGTAGCAAAAGGTATAGGAAGCGCGGTTGGAGCGGGATTGACTGGATCGTTTACACTTCTGGATCAATTGGCTTACGTTTTAAGAAAGGGGATAGACCTAACCAAACATCTGTCCACGCTTGTACTTTCGCTGCTCAGAAAAATCGCTGAGTTGCTTGGAATGAGAAGGACCATTGAAGCAGCAGATGCTACCTTGGCCTTTATTAGAAATCTATTTGAAAGACTACACCGAAAAGTCAGTGAGCAAGCCCAGAAAATTCTCGATGCTGTTTTGGTTAATGGAAAATCGATATAAAAACCGGGGCTTTCGCCCCGTTTTTTTTCCTACCGATAATCAGCTTACCTGATAAGTAAAGTCACCGTCTTCGGTGGCACCAATGTGCACCTTAGTAACTTCTTCGCCTTCGGCCATCTTCGCTAAGCACTCTGATGCCAGCGCCGGCAGCACGGTACGGTTGAGGATGGTTTCGATGTTACGAGCACCGGTATCGGATTCCTGACAACGTGCGACGATATTGATGAGTACATCTTCGTCGTAGCTGAATTCCGCACCGTATTTCTCGGTGAGGCGCTTCTCGATGCGACGCATGTTGATCGCTGCGATCTGCATCAGGTTCTCATCATCCAGTGGGTAGTATGCGATGGTATTCGCACGACCCATGAATGCCGGCTTGAAGTGCTGAAGTAAATGCGGACGGATATTATCAAGCAATACTTCAGGCTCTGGTTTCTCTTCAACCTGATTGAAGATAGCGCGAATCGCATCTTCACCCGCGTTCGACGTCATGATGATGATGGTATTCTTAAAGTCGATATCCCGGCCTTCACCGTCTTTGATCGTACCTTTATCGAACAGGTTGTAGAAAATGTCCTGAACGCCTGGGTGTGCCTTCTCCATCTCATCCAGCAGGATGACGGAGTACGGCTTACGGCGTGCAGCTTCGGTCAGTACACCGCCTTCGCCATAACCCACATACCCCGGAGGTGAACCAAGAAGCATAGAAACTTTATGCTCTTCTTTAAATTCAGACATGTTGATGGTGGTGATATTCTGCTCACCGCCAAATAACTCATCCGCCAGTGCAAGAGCCGTTTCTGTTTTACCCACACCCGACGTACCACAGAACAGGAAAACGCCCATTGGCTTACGCGGATCAGTTAAACCAGCACGCGAGGTCCGGATGACCTGTGCGATTGCTTCCAGCGCATGTGGCTGACCAATAACACGCTGGCCCAAGCGATCAGCAAGTGTCTGTACCGCAGTAATCTGATCACTGACCATTTTACCGACCGGAATACCTGTCCAGTTGGCGATCACCTCAGCGATAGCCTGCTCATCAACATTCGCTTGCATCAGAGGTGCATCCCCCTGAATGCCACTCAGTTCAGCGGTAAGCGCCTTCAGTTGAGTTTTAAGCGCATCGGCATCGCTGTCTGACAGTTTGTTGTCAGCATCTGCCATAAAGTTCTGGTCGATCTGGTCACGACACTCGCGGATCTGAGTAATCAATGCGGTTTCCTGTTCGTACTGAGTATTCAGATCAGCTAACAAGGTCTCTGCATTCTGTTTTTCTGCGTACAGATCAGCCAGACGTTCGGTATGCTCTCCCGTCGCCGCCGCTTCCCGCTCCAGTTTACCTATGGTTGTTTCCGCTCGTTGAATACGACGCTGAGCATCTTCAATCGCACCCGGTGTCGCCGACTGGCTGAGTGCTACACGTGCACACGCGGTATCCAGCAGGCTGACCGATTTATCCGGAAGCTGACGACCCGGAATATAGCGATGAGATAAAGTCACAGAAGCGATAATGGCTTCGTCCAGAATACGGACCTTATGGTGATCCTGCAGAGACTGAGCGATGCCTCGCATCATATCGATCGCTTTCTCTTCCGATGGTTCTTCAACTTTTACAACCTGGAAGCGACGGGTCAACGCTGGGTCACGCTCAAAATATTTTTTGTATTCAGCCCAGGTCGTCGCAGCAATAGTGCGCAGCTCGCCACGTGCCAGTGCAGGTTTCAGAAGGTTTGCTGCATCGCCCTGTCCTTCTTTTCCGCCCGCGCCAATCATGGTGTGCGCTTCATCGATGAACAGAATAATCGGAGTGACGGAAGCACGGACTTCTTCAATAACAGATTTAAGACGGTTCTCAAATTCGCCTTTCACGCTCGCACCTGCTTGCAGCAAGCCAAGGTCGAGAGTACGTACAGCAACACCTTTCAGCGGTTCAGGCACGTCACCCGCGGCAATACGCAAAGCGAAGCCTTCAACCACTGCGGTCTTACCGACACCGGCTTCACCCGTCATGATCGGGTTGTTCTGACGACGGCGGGTCAGGATGTCGATGCACTGACGAATCTCTTCATCACGGCCAAGTACCGGGTCAATCTGACCACTCTGAGCACGCTCCGTTAAGTTCACTGTGTACTTATCAAGCGCTGGCGTTTTAGACGCAGACACAGGGCCTGCCTGGCCGCCTTCTGAGCCTGGTTCATTACCACGAACCAGTGAATCGGTCTCGCCAGTGGTGCCGAAAATAGCGCGGGCAGTTTCACGGATAGATTCTGGCGCAATCTCTTTTAACTCAGGGCAGCTTTCAAGGAGCTGACGACGCGTGCTGTCTTCTAACAGCAAGGCCGCAAGCAGGTGACCTGAGCTGACGACGGGTTGTGCGTAGTCGACTGAAGCCAGCATCCAGGCGTTCTTAGCGGCTTCGACAATACTTGGGGCGAGAGCAGCCGGACGACTGCTGCCTGAACGGAAACGCGAGATCGTACCGGCCAGTTGTTTGGCGACACTCCCAGGATTAACGTCATGTTTTTCCAGCAAGGTAACAAAATCGGTGTCAGAGATATCGAGGAGTTTCAGCAACCAATGTTCGAGTTCAACATTGTACTGGCTGTGAGCAAGACACAGACCTGCTGCTCCTTCGAGCGAGTCCCTCATATAGGGCGACATTTTGTCGACCAGCGACTTCAGATTGATGTTAATCATGGGTTTATTCCTCGTTCATCTCTGAAATTATTGAATCCATGTGATCCGTGCGATTAGTAAGCCATCGGTAATGCATCATCCGGAACAGGCACGTGTTGGGATAGCCTGACTGATAACGCGTTTTCTTTTATCTTTTCTGGGTTCATATAAGTATTCCAACCAAGTAAAGGTTCAGACTTAGTTGGGTCGAATAAATCGTCAAGCGGAAAATATCTGGCGTCCAGCTTCACTTCAATATCAAAGTCCTGCTCTTCGCCAACGCTCATACGAATAAATGATTTTAATTCTTCAAGACCGCGAGACCCTGGCGCCAGGCTATGAAACTCTTCTTCATTGTGCGGCACGGTAATAACGGTAAATTTACTTTGTGCCTGATAACAACGGGTGCCCATGACCGTGCTGACACCCAGCGCATTATTCACGCCATGAGGGTGATCCTCGTCCGGGAGCCGGCAGCGTGCGTCTTCAGGTAAGTCGTACCATGAGCCATTAAACTGCTCGATATAGGTTTCAAGACCAAACATGCCTGCAATACTGCTCCTTAAAGACTCAGCTGAACAGATTCCACGGGCAAAGTGAGCGGCATACTGAGCAATTGGTTCATCCGGCATGGTGGAGCGATAACGTAACTCGGGAATACCCAGCCCCGCCAACGACAATAAAGCATCAGTAAACAGGTCTTTCTTTTCAGTCCCCTCTCTGACTGTCCTCTCGAACGAAGGGCCCATCTGGTACTTGTGCCATGCCTCATAAAACAACGAAATAGTGCGATGATTAAACAGGTCGAGGTAATCTTTCAAAGCCGGATTTTTCTGTCTCAGCTCAGAAATTACCGTCTCACTCAGATAGTAAGGCATCACCCCCTGACTACCCGTCAGCCCCATCATGGCGACTTCGACCTGCCATTGCAGTGCAGGGTTTTCCTCAGAGTCGTGACTGTGAATGCGTTTCTGAGATACCTTGGTGACGTCAGAACCATTGAAGGCCAGCGAATTTCGAGACGTAAAGTGAACCGCCTCCTGATCCGGACGCGCTAATCCACCGACAGACGCATCGGCAACATCGTCATCCTCGGTATTCTGCTGTGATGCAGACTCAAGCAAACGCACCGCCTGAAAAAAATCGAAGCGTTGTGGCTCGCTCTGCAATTGCTCAATCAGATTAAGGCTTTTTCGCCGGCGCGCGGTGGCCATCGCTTAAACTCCCCATCTTTTCCATTAAGCGTTACGGTTAACTTGGTAAACGAATTAATCGACCCGTACAGACCGAAGAAACGCTCCATAACACTGGCGAACATAAGCGGGCTCGTTCCCGCAAGCATTACTGGGTCCAGTTCGAGATCAATCTGTGTTCCGCGACACAAAGACACCATGCCATCCACCTGAACGGGCGACGTAACGGGCTTAGTATGAATCGCAGCAATCGCGTCGATCATATTGCGTGTACTGGCGGAGTCTCTGAAATCGTACAAGCGCAGAATCTCTTTAAGCGCTTCTACGGAGCCTCCCCCCTGACTCAGGGACAGGTGGTTAAGATTGAGGTGAGAAATCAAACGCCAGTAACCGCGTTCCCGCAGAGGCGGGCGGATGGTCGCAGACGGAACAACCACACACTGGATACGCTCGGTCGGATATTCATCATCAACCACTTCAAAATATGGTCGCCCTTGCCCCGTGGTCAGCTTTCTCGGCACATTACGATTTGTGCACAAAAGCTTCATCTCGAGGTTCTGATTTTTCACCTGATGCGGATTAAAATTCATATCCACAAGACTGATATCGACCTCAGATGCCAGTTCATTGCGATGGTCGCCTTCAAGCACCTCGCGGCGATGCGTTAGCCAGAACGCAGGTTTAGCATCGGTGTTACGGCTGTGGTTCATGCCATAAAACGGACGGTATGGAGTGTAATAGCCATCACTGTCGGTCGCGCCAACATCCGTAATGCTATACACCTCCAGACCATCGCGACGACGGGAATCCGGAACAACGGGATAACGCGACTCGGTGTGCGTTAAGGCCACAGGGTCAGCCGTCGTCTCGAATATATTCACAATCGGCGTACAGCCAAGTGCAAACATTCCGGCATTCACCTGATGCTCCAGTTCTGAGTCACTCTCACGCAGATAAAAATAGACGTTGAGCGTATTGGTGTACGACTCGTTCATCGCCACATCAAGCTGAGTAAGATCAATAAACTGGAACTTCTCCTGAAACGCAAAAAACTCAGTTAATAGTCGATAACCCGCAAATGAATTCGGTGGGTACGGAAGCATCCCTTCGTCGGTACCAAAACCTACCTGTTCCAGACAATCAGAGTTAAGGAACACCGGGGCTACGTCTGACTCACCGTTAGCGACAACAACTTTAAAGCACTTGGTTAACAGCAAATCATAGAGTGGATGAACGTGCTGCAGCTGACCTTTAAGAAACAAACGAATCTTTGAAAAATCCATTTCATTCATAACCAGGTCTTCGCTCAGCGTTCTGAAAGAGACCTTAAGCACGGCAGCAGCCCCCTGCACCTCCAGGCTGCCTGGCGCAACAAAAGGCCGTGGCATTAACTGAGCTGTTTCTACTTTCAAGGGCAGCAGTTCAACCGGGTAAGAAGTCGTGAATCGACACTCTTCACCATCAGAATCTGTATCAAGCAAGGTACCTGCCGGTATCTGTACGGGCGCATCCAGGTCATCAAGTGGAGCAAACTGGGTGATCGCCATCGATGGCACTGGGCGCAGGTAGTGCGGATACAGAGTCTCCAGCATGGCATCCGTCAGTTCAGGAAAGTCATCACTCAACTTCTGCTGAATACGCGCATTCAGAAAGGCAAAGCCGGAAAGCAGACGCGACACCAACGGATCATCCACAGAGTCACTGCCTAGCTTAAGGCTTTCAGCGACGGAAGGATGCTGGCGTGCAAAATCACTGGCCGATTGCTTAATAAACGCCAGTTCTTTTTCGTAATGATATAAGAGCCTGTCGCTCATAATCAGAAAATCTCCGAGACATTTACCGTCTGATTGACGGGGTTTAACGCCGATTCAAATATAATCATTTCTTGTAGCGGGTTGACGTTGAGCGTTGCCTCAACCCGGAAACGGATTGTGGGGTCTTCATTATCAATCGCCACGTCCGTCTTCACTTTGACGGAGCGAATCCGTGGCTCAAAACGCTTCACAGCTTTTTCAATCCGGCGACAGAATTCATTGCGACTATCGAACGATGTCATATTGATTGTCGATAAATCAGGCAAGCCGTAGTTGAGAACGCAGTCGTCCAGATGGCTATATCCCGCAGGCGGTGACACACAGCAGTAACGGGTATTAAACAGATTCTCGAGGTCGCGACGTATGCTCTCGCGAAGGCTGCGCACAATCTGATGACTCTGGCGAAAATCTGTGCCCTTGTTCTGTTCCAGGAAACGATCAAGCAAAGGGGCAACGAGTGGTTTATCTTTCAGTTCAGACATACATCACACCTTGCCAATATCAATCTGACTTAATGACGTCGTCAGCCTGAGCTCTGACACCAGATGGTCAACCGAGTAATGCGTTTTTAAATGCACCAGGCTTGAGTAATAACCTGGCTGCGCGGGATCTTCATCCACCACAACTCTGGCCTCACGCAATGGATAACGTGCCATCATTTCCCATGAAAGGTCGTCCCGGCCGGTCGTGTATTGATCGAGCCAGTTCTGCAAAAAACGCTCACAGGATTCGGCGGTCGTATAGGAGCCCACCTTATCCCGAACAATAACCTTGATGTACTGCGCCACCCGGGAGCCACACAATATCTGCTGCAACATAGAGCTTATACGTGCGTTCGCTGTTGCTGATTTTTTCGCATACACCTTAGGGATCTGCAGCGATGGGCAGTTATTAAACACGGCATACGGCGTCTGAAAACAGTGACACAGGGCGATCATTCCATAGTCGCTCAGTTCACGTTCTAACTGATCAGTCACAGTGACAGACGTCGACATTTTCACCATCGCGCGGGATGAATCGGTGCGATAGGCCGGCGTCGGAAACTGAGTAACCAGGCCACCACCATAATGATCCCGAGGCACGCCGCGTATATGACTGAACCAACCGACCTCAGAAAATTCCCGGATCAGTACTGTCCCAAGTGCGAAACAGGCGTTACCCCACAAGTATTTGCGGTTATCTTTACCTGCGACGCTTTCATTAAATCGCAGACCACGGCGGGAACGGCGATTATCCTGATAAGGCTCACGCATCAGCACCTGAGGCAGAGTCAACGCAAGGAAACGACTGTCATCGTGTTCACGCATCGAACGCCAGCGCACGTAATCATGCGAGCGGAAAATTTCGTCGACATTGATATGCAGACCAAGGTTATCGAAATCATCCAGACCAAAAAGCTGAGGGGCCGCACTGCAGACAAACGGACAAAACGCCGCAGCTGCAGCCCGGCTGATGCCCTGCAAGGTAAACACATCATCAATGCGATGGTCTTCATAAGGCCTGTGCGCAACGTAGTAGTCACCCAGCAGAACACTGAAAGGCTCCCCACCGGGCGTACCAAACTCTTCGTTGTAGATCAGATGAAACAAGCCGCTTTGATCGAAGTCTGGCGCACGCTCCATATCACGAGCGAGATCCTTCCAGCTGACATCCAACAATCTGATTTTAGTATTTTCGGGATTAACAACGGCGTCGATCAGAAACCAGAGGCCGCGCCAGGAAGCTTCGAGCGCCTGAAAGCGCTTATTGTGCAGAACGGCATCAATCTGCTCAGAAATCAGCTCATCAATAAATGCGACTTGTTGAGCCAGCCAACGACAAGGCTCCAGACGTGACGTATCGGCGGGTGACGATAGTTCGACCCAACGGCGAAACGCCTCCACATCATCGTTTTCAGAAAGGAATGAATAAATATCCGCGAGGGGTATTTCGTCCGATGAAAGGGTTGGCGAAGGATTCTCTGACATGACAGCCATGCCTGCGGAATCGTTCAGCACGGAAAACCTCTGAAGAAGAAATTATAAAGGGGGCCTGAGGCCCCCGATATCTGCTTACTTAGGCTGCGGAATATTCGCAACCATACGCAGAGAAGTTGTCAGCTCTTCCATTTGCAGCCAAGGCTTCAGGTAAGCAACGGCGCTGTATGCACCTGGAGAACCTGGAATTTCCTTAACTTCAACGCGAGCTTCAGCCAGTGGGTACTTGGCTTTCATTTCAGCAGACGCATCTGGGTTGCCGTTGGTGTACTGGGCAATCCACTGGTTCAACCAACGCTCGCAGTTTTCTGCCTGCATGAAAGAACCTACCTTGTCACGCGCCATTACTTTCAGGTAATGAGCAATACGTGAAGTCGCCATCAGGTATGGCAGGCGAGCAGAGATAGACGCGTTTGCAGTAGCATCCGGGTCATCAAATACTTTCTGCTTCTGAGTAGACTGAGCGCCAAAGAACACAGAGTAATCTGTATTTTTGTAGTGACACAGTGGCAGGAAGCCCTGGTTAGACAGCTCAGCTTCACGACGGTCAGTGATACCCACTTCGGTAGGACACTTCTGGTCAGTATCGCCATCATCACTCTTGAAGATGTGCGTCGGCAGACCATCAACACGACCACCTTCGGCACCACGGATAGCAGTACACCAGGAGTTTTCAGAGAACGCACGCGTCAGGGTAGTACCCATCACATAAGACGCGTTCATCCAGCAGTAATCGTCGTGCTCAGTTGCTTTCGACATACCAGACTCGTCCAGATCAAACTCTTCAAAATTGAAGGCTTCAACTGGCTTAGACGCAGCGCCGTATGGTGTACGTGCAAGAACACGAGGCATAACCAGAGTGACAAAGCGTGAATCTTCGCTGTCACGGAAGCTGCGCCATTTAATGTATTCCTGAGATTCGAAAATACCGCCCAGATCACGTGGCTTAGACAGCTCAGTGAAATCGTCAAAACCGAACATGCCTGAACCAGCCGCTGAAATAAACGGACAGAAGCCAGCAGCAGCAACGTTAGACATATTGCTCAGCAGGTCGATATCTTCAGGGTGATTAGTGAACTCAAAGTCACCGATCATACAGCCGTATGGCTCACCACCAGCAGTACCGAATTCTTCTTCGTAGATTTTCTTGAAGATCTGGCTCTGATCGAACTCAACCGCTTTATCAAGGTCACGGAAAAGCTCACGCTTGCTCAGGTTAAGCATGCGGATTTTCAGAGTAGCGCCAGTTTCGCTGTTCATAACGAGGTGGTTCAGACCGCGCCATGAGCCTTCCAGCTTCTGGAATTTTTCGTCATGCAATACAGCGCTGAGCTGTTTTGACATCGCCTGATCAATCGCAGTAATTGCCTGCTTAATTGTATTGGTCAGGTTACGATCCCAGGTAACGGTACCTTTCAGAACCTGCTCGGTCAGGTTTGCCAGCAGGTCTTCAGTTTCTTCACGGCCAGTTTGCTTAGTGTAGGTAATTGCCTGTTCAAGCAGACTGACCGACTGTTCTTCCGCTTCTGCGCCTACCGCAGCTTCGACTTCAGTACTCATTACTCAGCTCCTTCTTTGCTTTCGCCAACACCCAGCTGCTGAGAAATCTCAGTGATGTTGTCAGTATTTTTCAGAATTTGTTCAAGAACCGTTTCCAGCTCTTCAGAGCGATCCGCTTTACTCAGCAGGTCACGCAGTTTGTTACGCGCGTCCAGAAGCTGCTTCAGAGGCTCAACCTGTTCTACGATAGCTTCTGGCGTAAAGTCGTCCATCTTACGGAAATCCAGATCCACAGCCATGGTGTTGCCATCGCCTGCCAGAGTGTTTTCAACCTGCAGGTTCAGCTTCGGATTAACTTTAGCCATCACTTCATTGAAGTTATCGCGATCAATCTGAACGAACTTACGCTCTTTCAGCGCTTTGCGGTTTTCAGCGTTATCACCTGAGTAGTCACCCATGACACCTGCAACAAACGGCAGTTCTTTTTTAACTTCAGCGCCATTCGTTTCAACATCATATGTGATGTGTACGCGAGGCTTACGCACGCGCTTCAGCTTATTGTGGATACTTTCGGACATGAGTAACTCCTTTTCCTTTGAGTAACGGTGTTTACCGTAATTCTGTTAATTCTTACCAGCTGGTCTCAGACTTTGGTTCAGGCTCAGCTTGCGGCGCAGGCGCGGCAGCCGGAGCAGCGGCTTCTTCGCTCGCCGCCGGTGCGGCAGGCGGCGCAACATAGGTCGACTCATCTGAGCCGTCCATTTTCACGCCTGTAAACTGCGAGAACAGACCGCGAGCATTGCTGTCTGGAATCAGCTCCATCATCAACTCGGCGACCGTCATCCGGCCCCAGCTGATCAGGCGCTCAAGACCCGGCGCCAGTGGTGTATGTGGTTCGTACTGACGGAAGTACTTAGCGACCTCTTCAAGGCGCTTAAGTGCTTCTTCGCGATTGGTAATCGGCCCTGTGGTTCCATTCACTAAACGCACAACCTGCCCTCCCTGTATGGCGCTGGCGTCTGCTGCGGCATCCTCAGCGGCTGCAGCACTTTCTTCGGCTTCTACAGCAGCGCTTGCAGCATCGGCTTCATCAAGCTTCGGCTTATAGATAAAACGGGTGGTACGTACGATTTCGGCAAGCAGTTCAGTGATTTTTGAACTTGGCGGTGCTTCAGCGCCGCACTTCTCACGCAAGGTCGAACTGATGTTTTTATAGAGTTCGGCACACTCTTCAAGTGTGGTTACAAAATTCTGGCAGGTAAGCAGGTCAGTGGCGGCTATCGTATCGGTAATTTCAGCCAGACTATAACCCAGTGACGCAATTCGCTCTGATTTCTTGTCGTCATCGTCAATCTTATCAGCGTCACGAGCCTGCAAATACTGATAGTAGCTGAATGCGCCTTTGTCACCGTAAACCGTGATTTCGATATTACGCAGCGGCGCCAGAAGAGTGCCTTCACCGCCATCACCATTAAGACCAGTCAGAGGCGCAACGCGCGTTTCAATACCGTCTTCATCAGGCAATGGATACACATCGTCCCAGAAGTTATCGATAAGCTGATTAATCACTGAGAGGCCATCACGCAGACCCGAGATACCATGGCTACGGACTAAGCTTTCGAGGTACCAGGACGCCACTTCCAGATCTTTTGAGGACTCTGTCAGGATCTTACTGGCAGTACGCTGCACAATATCCCAGGGGCCTGCCACATCCACTTCATCGTCACCACCGAACATGGCCGAGCGTTCAGCGGCGCGAGCGGCATTACGGGCGTCTTTAATGGTGTAGTAATCGGACGTTGGGGAGCGGTCTTCACGAATATCAATGCCCTGCGGAGTATCTTCATTAACAGGGGCGACGAGGCTTTCGATATCGACAACTTGACCAAATGGCATGGCAGAGTCCTTTCAATTTTGGTGTTTCTGGTCCAGTAGGAAAATGATACTACACCAGCCGTAGGGTGTTAACACCCATTAAATTATGACCACTGACCCGTCAGCATGTGGGTATATTCTTCCGGAGAGGGAAAACCAGATGCGACAAAAGATACCGACGGCGTATTTTCATTCGCACTCATTCCCCAAAGGCTGACACTGCCGGGCACGGGCTGCGTCATGCTATGCAGAGAACCAAATTCAGGATTGGCACCTCCCACAGAAACCTGGCTGCCCGAAGCGCTTACAAAGCAATGTCTCGTGCACGCAGGTATGGCGACATGACTCAGCTTTTCACAAAGGTCATCAACAGTCAGTTGCTCCTGAAGCCCGGATATGGCTACCTGTTGCAGCTCTGCAAACCAACCGTCGCCATCCGCCATCAACGCATACAGGTTTTCACCCTGAGCGAAAGGCACAGCAATCGACAAGGGGAAATAACGGCCAACGCTATCTACACTCGGCACCAGAATGCCAGCCCAGCGTTGCTGATCAACAACGCCGGCATCAAGACCAAAGCGCCAGACAGAACTGGTTAAGTAAAAGTCTAACCAGTCATCAGCAAGAATATTGCGTGAGCCTGCCACGACGCACTGCAGCCATTCATCCCAGACATCGATAAATGTCTGCGGTAGATTACGAACCAGAAAATCGCCGTGCGCGGGTAACTTACCGTAGATGCCGTAGTTCATAAAAATTCCTTACAGCGACTGTGGGCAACGGAAGTTACGAAGCAATGACAGGTCGAATGGATTTACATTCGTGCTCGCTGCCAGTCGATACTGCGCTTGATACCCAGACTCAGTAAACGTAATTACCTTTTCAGATTTATTTACGGTGGAGTGCAGCTGAGCATCATCAAGCATTCTCAGCAGCGACCAGTCACCATCGTACTGATCGTTGGACACCCGCTCTCCAAGGTCTTCGAACACAATACGAGAACGCCCACTTTCACCGGCGATCCAGTTCAGCGATTTTTCAATTCGAGGGCCATGAGAATAACTGATCCGATTCTCACCAATTTCCATCGTAAACAGACGGACATTAGAGTGGAGTTTCTCAGGCGTCGCACGGAAGTTAATCGCAGCAGCTTCACCTTCTGAGAACCAGGCGCGGCGAATATCGTCAGCACGTTGGAACTGGCGCAACGCTTCGCTGCTTAAGCCTAAAGAGAAACCACCATAACCTTTCTGCTTCCAGCGGTAGGTATCGACAAACGGAGACACATATTCATCGACGAATGCCTGCTGGATACCCCCCGGCTT
>CEQS01072813.1_pt1 | contig 23349 bp, 20 predicted proteins | sample 530981 | NCBI WGS metagenome assembly CEQS01 (sample SAMEA2621176, study PRJEB7988) | marine metagenome | biome: marine biome (ENVO:00000447); feature: mesopelagic zone (ENVO:00000213); material: "saline water (ENVO:00002010), including plankton (ENVO:xxxxxxxx)" | depth 800 m
TCTGGGTTATAGAAAATATTCAAAACGGAGCAGGGGAGATGACCGTTTTTCCAGCGAGCGGACTCTTTACCGGGGGTACCGCACCAGCCACTACTTCAGTGTCGTTTGATGCGGTTGGTGTAAACGACATCAATAATGCGGCGATTTTCGGTAACACGACTATTGATCGCGCGACCAACAACTTCCCGGAAATTATGGCTGGCTTGTATCTTACGAGCTCCACCACCTTTGAGATCTGGCGTTCAGACACGCAAGGCACCCTTTCGTATCGTGCCATGGTTGTGGAGTGGCCGGCCGCAGACGTCTCAATCCGCCAAAACGACTACCGCTGGTACGACAACACAAACGCCCTTACCCCCACCGACGCCTGGCCCCCTGGCGCCGGCAGCATTGGTGAAAATAGTCCGATCACGGTACTCGACACACCGGTTGGTGACGGTGACGTAATTCGCTTACGCACCTCACTTCTCATCACAAACGGCACGCTACCTGCAACGCTCCAGTCACTTAAGTTGCAGTACGGTCTACAAGAAACCACCTGCTCTGCAATCAGCAGCTGGAACGATGTTGGAGCCCCCGGGAGCGGATCGATCTGGCGCGGTTTTGATAACGGTGCGGTTGCAGACAATGCAGCTATTGGTACCAACCCGCCAACCGGTGGCCAAACACTTTTGGCGGTCTCCGACCGGTCTGGTCGGTATGTTGAGGGTGGCTCAGCAACTGCCAACCCGTACAGTGTAAATGCAGACGAAGATGTTGAGTACGATTGGGTGATTCAGCACAATGGCGCAACACAACGCTCCGACTACTGCTTCCGGGTTGTACAAGATGATGGCACGCAGCTCGCCGAATACCTCACCTATCCTTCGCTGCGCACTGAAGGGTACTCACCTGTGCAGTCAGATTGGCGTTGGTACGACGATGAAACCTCTCTCACACCGAGCACCGACCTAGCAGCTGAGAATGTTGCACCTGTCGAAGTTCAAAAAGGTAATACCGTTAAACTGCGCGTTATTGTCGACGAGCTTAACAATCTCGAACAAGCCAACGCCCGGTTCCGCCTCCAGTACTCTGACTCAGCTGGCTTCGCCACCGTTAACGATGTGGTAAACAGTGGTAGTTGTGGTGGTAGCGATGTCTGGTGCTACGACGATGGCGCCGGCGTCGATAATGCGATCATCGATGAAAAGGTGTTAACAAATACCGATATCTGTAACGCTGGTGTGGGCGTCGGCTGTGGTACTCACAACGAATCGGATCTAACGCTAACTGGGTACACGCATACCGCGCTTAGCGCCACTGAATTTGAGTTTACGATTCAGTACCAAAATATTTCTGGGTACTACGGTCAGGTGTGGTACTTCCGGGTGTACGACGTAGCAAACGGAGACGTCGTACCACTTGATAGTGGAGCCACCTACCCATCGCTGGTAGGTGAGTCGGGCAGTCTCGCTTTTACGGTTAACGGTTTACCAGCCGGCACCTCAACCGAAGGTGTGGTGACGACTGCGAGCACTACTGCCACGACCATTCCATTCGGTTCGCTGGTAACTGACAGTGATGCTATTGCTGGACAACGCTTATCAATCGATACTAATGCTGTCAGCGGCTATCGGACTCAACTCTACACGCGCCAACAACTGCAGAATAGCGATTCTGATACCATTGCTGACATTGCCGGCACCAATAGCGCACCAAGCGGATGGAGCGCTGGTTGCTCTGGGCTCACGAGCTGTTTCGGGTACCACGCTGGTGACGATACACTTTCAGGCAATACCAGCCGCTTTGCCCTTGACGATACCTACGCTGCGGCCAGTACTACACCAGAAGAAATCATGTACAGTGCCGTGCCAGCAACAGAGAGTGAGGATATAATATACAGAATAGTGGTTACTGGCACACAGCCGCCGGGCGACTACTCAAGCGATATTGTGTACTTGGTGACACCAGAATTCTAATTATGCGCGCCCTACCGACAATAATCATGTTACTCACAATCGCTGTCTTTGCCAGCGGTAACACTGTGTCGGCTCAGACTATTCACCACGTTTCTCCACGTGCCATCGAGGAAACCGTTCAGCCAGGTGACATTGTGAGCGCCGAGATAACAGTGAGAAATACCTACCCGTACCGAATCACAGTGTACCCGTCGGTTCATGGCCTACTCGAAGTGCGCGACGGTACCAGCACCCAAGAGCAAATTCTCCCGTCGGGCGAGACAGTTGTCGCCAAGTGGCTCACCATGACCCAGGCGGGACAGCGTTTATTACCTGAGGAGGAGGTTATTGTTTCAGTGCGATTGGCGATTCCGCGTGATGTTGAGTCTGGTGTGTACCGGGCGCTGCTTGGGTTCGGGCAAGGTATCGACCGACCGACTGCACAGCAAGCGGTTGAGCGGGGAGTGGCGCCCGGAGTAGTTCTACGGCTAACCGTTCCGGAGAAAGATATTCAGACTGACGGTGCGGTGTCGCTAGATATTACGAATCTCGTCTTGGCCGATACACAGCCTGCGATTGCCTACCGGATTAGTAATCCTGGGACAAAAACAGTGGTGCCACAAGGAGAGATTATAATCACTAACAAACGAGGCGCTGAAGTGGCTGCGGTACCGATCAACCCTGGCGGCGCACCATTGGCACCAGGCGAGGTACTTAGTGTTGCGACAGCCACTCCGGCACTCCCGTGGCTTGGCGCGTACGCTGCAGCTGTGCGCGTCGATTACCAAAACCAGCAGTTGGCAGCTGTTTCAATGAGCGATTCATTTTGGTACCTGCCGTGGCCGGTGCTATTGGCTTTTGTAGTGGCGCTCGTTATCCTCTCTGTATTGTTTTATGTGTACCTTGCACGTCGGCTGCGGTCACCGATTGCACATACAGATGGGGCCGCTGCCTTGCCGCTGCATGTGTACGAGGGGCAATCACCAGCAGAAGATCATGACATTAATCTCAAAACGTAACCAGCTCCGCCTGTTCATAGTTGCCACCCTCGCGTACACTTTCGCGTGTTTGCCGGCCACAGTTTCCGCTCAGCAGGCTGAGGGGGTGAGTATCACTGTAGCCCCAACTCTCATTGAGCTCGGACTGGCGCCAGGTGAAATTTGGCAAAGTAGCGTAAAAGTTATAAACACCAATGATTTTCCGCTGACAATTTACACGCAACCAGCCCATTTTGAGTCAGTGGGTGAGCGTGGTCAGAGTAATATTATCCCGAAGAGTCAAGTGCCGGAAGACGAGGTAGTGCTCGCCAACTGGATTGATATACCGGAGCCAAGTATTACCATCCCACCAAATACCAGTCGGCAAGTTGCCTTTGTCGTCACTGCGCCTGAGGTTGCTGCACCAGGTAGTCATTTTGCCGCACTTCAGATCAGCACTGCGCCGCCTGATGCTCAAACCAGTTCAGGCTTTAGTACCGCACAGGTTATTAGCAGTTTACTGTTTGTACGTGTCGCTGGCGATGTGTACGAGTCTGCGCTCTTACGTAGCTTCACCGCCAGCAACTCGTACAGTACCGAACCGCGTACCGAGCTGGCGCTACGGTTCGAGAACACGGGTAACGTGCATGTTCGGCCAGTTGGTGAAATTCTTATTCGTAACATGTGGGGCGCTGAACGCGGCTCCATCCCGGTTAATATCAATACTAGTTTTGGTAACGCGCTCCCAGGCATGATTCGGACCTACGACTTCTCTTGGCAACGCGAACCCTCTTTGTTCGATATTGGCCGTTACACTGCTGCGGCAACACTTACCTACGGTAGTGAAGCCAAACAGTTTGTTTCAGCCAAGACAAGCTTCTGGGTTATTCCCGTGAAGCCACTACTTACCGTTATTGCGATTGTCCTCGGCATCATACTCTTCATTGCCACTGTTAGTCGGTGGTACATCCGTCGGCTGCTTCGTCAGGCGGGTGTTACTTCATTAAAGAGTCTCTCTGAGTCACAACCAACCCAAGTAAAAAACGAACTAATCCGCCAGTCGTCAGATCTTGACCTCAAACAAACTACAGCTGATACACCAACTAAAAGTGATTGGCTGCAGCGTATACAAATCACGTTTTCGCACGCGCGAGAAGTTTGCGCGCTCTTGTATCGCGAGGCTCGTGCCCTCTGGCGGCTTATGTCACCCCGCGCGCATCTTGTTGCGGTGGCTGGCGCAGTCGTACTACTGCTCATACTCTGGCTCTTTGTCCGCTCACAGGCCGCAACCAGCAATCATGCGTATCAGGCAACCATTGGCTTAGATGCTCAAGCAGTGACGTATAACTCTGAAGAGATCGCCTTCTTCCAACAGCCAGGCATGTCGGCCGATCGTCTTCAGCACGATGCTAGTTACTCAGTCACCTTTATCAACGCCAGCCCACAGCCTGGCTTGGCTGGAGAACGAGCAGCTGCCCTCATTGATCAGTTCCCGATTACCACACTGGCAACCGACGCGACCATTCGCACCAACAGTGTCGTTCTCTTTCCAACTGATCTTCAAGACGAAGCGATCGCACTGAGCGAGGCGCTACCAGGTGCACTACTCTCGGCGGTTCCTACGAGCACCACGACCATAGTTGTGTACCTGGCCGAAGAGTAGCGTGGTACCATTGCTCTATGGATCGTTCAGTACTAATTTTACTTGCGTTACTCTTCCTAACCCTCCTTGTTGGTATGGTGACGTTTACCTACTTGGAGCGTCAATCTCAGTTACAGCAAGTTGAACAGCCGTTGTAAATCTGTCACAAGTATGACCATAGAGCGAGATTCAAAAACAACGTTGTTAATAATCGGGTCGATCCTCATTATTGGCGTGGTGACAATATTCATCCTGCAACAACAGCGACCAGATTCAATAGCAGAAGAGCGCTCGGCAGAAGCAGAAGCACACTTCTCGTACACATATCTAACACTCAATGAGCAACCATTTCGCTTTACTGAGCAAACTGCAGAATGGTTTGTCGTCACCAGCTGGGCTAGCTGGTGCCCAGATTGTGCGGTGCAACTACAAACGTTACACGCATTGGCAGCACTTTTATCATCATCAGACACTCAGTTTGTTGCCGTTAATCGGGGCGAAAATCCAGGCACGATACAGCAGTATCTCAAGATCGTAACACCCGAGTTGCTGCAAAGTGACCTAGTCGTACTCAAAGATCCGGCAGATTACTGGTATAGAAATTATGAAGGTCGTACGATGCCAGAAACCATCATTATGAATAGTGCTGGAGTGGTGCGCGAGCACATTCGCCGACCGATCGGTGAAGAGGAGCTTAAGGCGCTGCTGGCAGCACTTGCAAACGAGGGCTAGTAGGGCCCGTTGCGCTGCCCCCATTCGCAGCAGCGACACGTCACGCACCGCTTGGCATTTGATGCTACTATAAAGGATATGATGACTAATCGTATCGTAGAGTACGTGTTTTTCTTTGGCTTAATGGCAGTCGTTGGCTACATCGTATGGGTGATGCTTTCGCCATTTGTCTCCGCGCTGGCACTGGCCGCCATTATTGTCACAATCTGTTACCCGCTGTATGAGCGGATTACGCGCCGGATGCCAAGGCAAAACGAAACGCTCGGGGCTCTGGTCACTACTATTATGGTGCTCGTCATAATTATTATGCCGCTCACGGCGCTGTTCTCGACGTTGGTTAATGAGGCGTTGGCTGTCTACAACCAGGTCAACACCAACGGTGCAGAGCTCGAGCAGCGTATTGCTGGTATAGAGTCGATGGTGTACGAGTACGCACCAGGTTTCGACTTCAATTTAGTCGATTCGGTTAAACAGGCGACATCGTGGATCACCAGCAATGTTGGTGCTATCTTTGCCGGTACCGCCTCAACCATCTTCTCGATCTTCATCGCCATTATCGGTACGTTTTACCTATTTCGTGACGGGCCAGCCTTTACCCGCAGACTCGTTAAAATCAGCCCCTTACCCGACGACGAAGACGAGCTTATTCTCCGTCGTCTCGGAAGGGCGGTTCGCTCCGTTGCCACCGGCACCGTGCTTATTGCGCTCATTCAAGGTAGCTTAACTGCCTTCGGGCTCTGGCTCTTTGGCTTTGAGCGATTTGTATTGTGGGGAGTAATTGCGGCCTTTGGTGCGCTGATTCCAAGTGTCGGCACCTCAATTGTGCTCATTCCGGCAGTTGTGTACCTCATTATTACTGGACAGTACCTCTTTGCTGTTGGGCTTTCAGTTTGGGGTATGACAGCAGTGGGAGTGATCGACAACTTGCTCGGCCCATACCTCATTGGTCGCGGCAACAACTTACACCCGTACCTAGTGCTCTTAGCGGTACTCGGGGGCGTATCACTATTTGGGCCAATTGGTTTTGTGGTTGGTCCAGTTGCAGTCAGTCTCTTTTTGGTACTTCTCGAACTGTACGCGACTCACATCGCAGAAGACACCTCTCCCTCCGATGACGAAACAGTAACCGTATGATCAAAAAAGATGTCGTAGAACGATACTTGCGCGCGAATGGGGTCCACCCAACAGCACCCGACGAGCAGATCAAAGAGGTTTTATTTAGTGCCAAGTGGCACGAGGACGATATCGATACTGCGCTTATGGTGCTGCGTGAAGACCCAGCTACGCACGAAACACACGTCGATTCGCTTCATAAAGTCTTTCACTCCGACGAACGTCTCCAGCCAGAAACAATTTCTGCGCTACTGGGGATAGAGGTAGACATTAAGCCACCCGAGGAGCGCCAGCGGAGCAATCGTGTCGCCACCAGTTCAGTTATGACTATGACGGTAGTTGCACTCTCGCTCTCATTTGTGTTTGTGATGACGGCTATGTGGTACCTCAAGATGGGTATCTTCTACTCCGGTTAAACTATGCGAGCAGTGCTCGGCTTAGGGTTGATTACGTTTGGGCTGCTGGCGGCGATTTTACTAGCGCGAACTATTTCGTTGCCTGATTTTTACACCACCTGGGGAATATTTAGTGGCGCAAACACCGCCGAGCAACACCTATTGTTTACTGGCGATGTGTTCTTTGGGCGCGCTGTGGAGCGTTGGCAGCAGCGGAATCCGCAAGCTCATCCGTTTGATCATCTTGGAGAGCTGTTCAGCTCGTATGAGAGTGTGGTAATAAATTTTGAATCAGCCATTCCTAAACGACACGTACCGACGCCTGACTACCAATTTCAGTTTTCTGTTGCCACCAGTGCTTTACCTACTATTGCTTCTTACAACGTTACCTACGCTTCGATTGCGAACAATCATAGTTATGACTTTGGTTTAGAGGGTTTTGCCCATACGCAGCAAGCGTTAGAAGGGGCCGGAATCACCCCGTTGGGGCACCCACAACAGGTCGATAAAACCGCTACCGAGTACGTCTCTCTGGGTAATGAGACAGTAGCTATCATCAGCTTAAATACCGTAGGTGTTAGTGCTGATCTTGATGTTCTGCAAGCTGTTCTCACTAACGCAGTTTCCACGGCCGACTATAGCATCGTCAATATTCACTGGGGCACCGAGTATGAGCTTCTACCTGACGCGATCCAACAGCAATTAGTTAGTGTTTTTGCCAAAACGGGAGTCGACGTAGTAATTGGGCATCACCCGCACGTCGTTCAACCAATCGAGCGGGTTGACGACACCCTAGTATTTTACTCGCTAGGCAACACGGTCTTCGATCAATATTTTAGCGAGGAGGTACAACGTGGCCTTATGGTTGGTTTTGGCAGGCAAGGGAAAGCTTACGGGGTAGCCCTATATCCAATTACGAGTGTAGCCTCCCCACACCAACCTCAGCTGCTCTCTGGTGAGCAGCGCGAGCGACAGCTACAACTCTTAGCTGAGGTAAGTGATACCGCACTGCAAGCAAACATTGAGGCAGGGTTCGTACCCTTGCAATAGCGCCATATTTTGTTTAGTATGTCCAGCACAAAAAGAAAATCCAGATATGAAACTATCAACCTTTGAAACCGTAGGAATTGCCAGCAGCGTAGCGCTGATGGCAATTGTACTGTGGCTCGTCAATCTAGACGCTACAAACCAAGCGATTAGCGGCCTAGGTAGCGAAGCCAGCACCGCCGTGGTAGCTGGTTCTGATCGCGACGCCTTGACTGAGGCACTCCTTGAGGCAGGTGTTGGTGATGGCGGTGTTGAGCGACTGGTTATTGACGATGTGGTTATTGGCACTGGTGAATTGGTCGCAGAGGGTGATACGGTGACCGTACACTACATTGGCACTCTCACTGATGGTACTCCGTTTGACAACTCGTACCTCCGCGGCACGCCGTTTACCGTCGAAGTTGGCAAAGGGCGTGTTATCGAAGGCTGGGATCAGGGCCTGATTGGTATGCAGGTCGGCGGCCAGCGTGTGCTGGTTATCCCGCCTGAGCTAGGCTACGGCAGTGCCGGCGGTGGTCCGATTCCGGCAAACAGCACGCTTGTCTTTGCAATCGAACTACTAGCGATTGAATAAATCGCATCATCTACTTCATTGAACTACGTATTTCTGTATTCGCCGTATAACTAATACGGCTCATTTAGAAATCCTTGTTTACCTTGCATCCTATACAATTTCTCCAATCACTCACCATGAGTAATGCTCCAGTAAGTTTTAAAGTTGAACAAAATAAATCAGGAACATTAGGCCGGGCTGGTGTTATTTCTACCCCCCACGGCAACATCGAGACACCGGCTTTCGTGGTGGTGGGTACGAAAGGTACCGTTAAGAGCGTTAAGCCTGAGGATATGGAGCGCTACGTGGGCAACCAAGTGGCGCTCGCCAACACGTACCACCTGTTTTTGCAGCCAGGCGATCAGCTCGTAAAAGAGATGGGCGGCCTCAACCACATGATGCGTTGGGATAAACCCACCATGACCGATAGCGGCGGCTTTCAGGTCTTTAGCCTTGGCGCAGCCTTTGGTAAGGGGGTTACTAAGTTTGCTAAAGGAGAGAGCTCAGACGAAAACGCTGGCCTCAACGTCTACAGCAAAGAGCTTGCGACTCAGCACGGGAAACTATGTGTTATCGACGAGGAAGGAGTAACGTTTACCTCACACATTGATGGCTCGATGCACCGCTTTACTCCTGAGCGCTCAATTGAGATCCAACATAACATTGGCGCCGACATAATTATTGCGTTTGATGAATGTACCAGCCCCACCGCCGAGAAGGAGTACCAGATCGAAGCCATGCACCGCACCCACCGTTGGGCCAAACGCAGCATCTTAGCGCATAAGCAAAACTATGAAGCGCTTAAGACGCAAGGTATTTACGGTGTTGTGCAGGGTGGTCGCCACCTTGATCTGCGCCAGGAGAGCGCCAAAACGCTCGCTGCCATGGACTTCGATGGTTTTGGTATCGGCGGCAGCTTTAGTAAGGAGGACTTAGGCGAGTCTCTTAAGGTTGTGAATGAGATTTTGCCAGAGAATAAACCCCGCCACTTACTCGGCATCGGCGAACCCGAAGATATTTTGCACGGCGTACTTAATGGCTGCGACACCTTCGATTGTGTGGCACCAACGCGCTTGGCGCGTACCGGTACGATTTACCACAACACTGGAGAAGTCGACGAATTTGGTTTACCAAAGTTCACCAAACTGAATCTCATCAACAGCCAGTACCAACGTGACTTCACTTCGCTCGACAACAGCGAGAGCCCAATTGGCTACACCTACACCAAAGCCTACCTGGCCCACCTTTTTAAAGCCAAAGAAATGCTCGGCCCCCACCTGGCTAGCTTGCATAACCTTTGGACGATAGTCGACTATACGAAAAAAGTGCGTAACTTGATCTTAAACAGTTAGATCTTGGAGGATGCGGCAATGCTGCAAGTATTCATATTTATATTCATATTATCTTTGCACTAGCGTGTGCTGCAGCAGGAATCTTCTGCCTGTGGTTGGCAAAACGAGCTGTCATACCGGATAGCCGCGATCAAAAGCGCCTGCGGTTGTTCGGCGCACTTCTATTGTTGCCAGTATGTGTGATATCGACCTACGGATGGTGGATTTTCGGCGGTGGGCTGTAATGGTCTGCTGCTTTTTTATTTGAATCAATCACGTTATATTTATCTGGTGAAATTTAAACTAAGTACAGACAAAACTCCAGCCGGTGACCAGCCAGAGGCGATTGCCTCTCTCCTTAAGGGTCTTGAGAAGGGCGAGCAGCACCAAACTTTATTGGGTGTGACCGGTAGTGGTAAAACCTTTACGGCGGCCAATGTTATTAAGTCGGTGCAAAAGCCAACCTTAGTGATTGCCCACAACAAAACCCTAGCTGCGCAGCTGGCGCAGGAGTACCGTGACTTTTTTCCCAATAACGCGGTGCACTACTTCGTCTCCTACTACGACTACTACCAACCCGAGGCGTACGTACCCACGAGCGACACCTACATCGAAAAAGAGGCCCAGATTAACGAAGAGATCGACCGCTTGCGCCACGCCAGCACCCAAGCGCTCTTAACCCGGGAGGACGTGATTATTGTCGCCTCTGTGTCGTGTATTTACGGCTTAGGTTCTCCTGAGCAGTACCTCAAAAAACACCTCAAGATCGAGCGCGGCTACACAACAACACGTACCGATATGCTACGTACGCTCATTGACCTCTATTTTGAGCGGACTAACGCCGACCTTACGCCCGGCACCTTCCGGGCGGTTGGTAATACCGTCGAGATTATGCCCACCAACGAACGGGTCCTGTACCGTCTTAGCTTCTCTGGAGCCACCATTGGTAGCATTACCAAAATTGACGCTGTCTCAAGGCAGATTATTGACGAACCGGAGGTCTTTTTCTTATTCCCAGCTAAACACTTTGTAACGCCCGAAGATGAGATTAAGGTGGCGCTCGAGGATATTGGGCTAGAGCTCGAAGAGCAACTAAAGAAGTTTAAGAAAGAAGGGAAGATACTAGAAGCCGAGCGTCTTAAGCGTCGCACCCAACACGACATGGCCCTGATTCGCGAAATGGGCTATTGCAACGGTATCGAAAACTACTCGCGCCACTTCGACCGCCGTAAGCCAGGGGAAGCGCCATACACACTCCTGTCGTACTTCCCACATAAGGAAGACGGCTCAGCTGATTTTTTAACAATTATCGACGAGTCACACGTCACCATCCCGCAGCTTAACGGCATGTATGCCGGCGACCGCTCACGTAAAGAGACACTCGTTGAGCACGGCTTTCGTTTGCCGAGCGCAGTCGATAACCGACCACTGAAGTTTGCCGAAATCGAAGAGCGACTTGGGCAGCGTATTTACACGACTGCCACTCCGGGCAAGTACGAGCTTACGAAAGCTGAGGAAGGAGCGCCAGTCGTGGAGCAAATCATTCGCCCGACCGGCCTTGTTGACCCCGAGATTGTCCTTAGGCCAGTGGTCGAGAAAGGCGAGTACCCCGGTCAAGTTAAAGACTTTATTGATGATGCGGTTGCTACCATCAAGGGCGGCGCAAGAGTTCTCGTCACCACCCTGACCAAACGTATGGCTGAGGACCTGGCTGTGTTTTTGGATGAGCGTAATATCAAGAGTAAGTACATTCACAGCGACGTCGACACCATTGAGCGCATTGAGATTCTGACTGATTTTCGCAAAGGTGAGTTTGATTGCTTGGTTGGTGTAAACCTCCTGCGCGAAGGACTCGACCTGCCCGAGGTAGAGCTGGTTGCCATATTAGATGCCGACAAAGAAGGTTTTTTGCGTAGTGAAACCGCACTTATTCAGACTATTGGCCGCGCCGCACGTAACGTTAATGGCCGGGTTGTGCTCTATGCCGATGAGATGACTGACTCACTGCAATCGGCAGTCGGTGAGACGCGACGGCGACGCGAAAAGCAGCTTAAGTATAACGAGGTGCACGGTATTACCCCGCAAACCATTAAGAAAGAAATTAAGTCGATTGCTGACCAGCTTCGCACTGAACACGACGAGACTGTCGACACACTACTTAAGGTCGACATGGAACTCTTCAAACGGAACCCAAAGAAAGTTCTTAAAGAGAAGCGGCGACAAATGGAAGATGCGGTTGCGATTCTGGATTTTGAAACAGCTGCTATTATTCGCGACGAGATTAAGTACCTCGAAGAGGCAAACGCCAAGAACAATAAGTCCACGTAGTGGGCCACCTCTGGCTTACTATCATATATGATAGTAAGCCAGAGGTGGTGAGGTCTTGGGTTTCTGTCTTATGAGGTAGGTGATAACTGACGAGTCAGCGAGTCGCAGAGCGCTATACTAGAGGTATGAGCGTCAAGAAACGCACGACTGTTCGTAGTAGCAAAAGAGCTGTCAAGAAGGCGGCAAAAAAAACTGCTACTCGTACCCGTAAAGTAGCAAAAAAGACAACCAAGAAAGTCGCCACAAAGAGAGTGAAGCGAGTGGTTAAGCGGGTGGTAAAGCGCCCAAAAAACACTAAGCCACAGTCGGTGCGCGAGGCTCGCTATGGCGGCCATCAACACACTATGCCAACCAGCCCTAAGGCGCCTGGTCGCCTGCTGGGGCGAACGATTACCCTCTCTGCCATTGGTGCCTCTAGCATACCGGTTAATACCGACGCGTTAGCGGTTGGTGTAGCTCGTTTGGGCGGGATTGCGATTATGCTGCTTGGGGTCGCACTCTCCTGGAATTTATTCAACCAAATTGCCGCACCGGCCGCAGTACCTCAAACAGCAACGCTGATTGAGGCGCTGCCGCGAACGACTGCGACGATTGACATTACGCAACCTGAGCCACTAAGTGGTGTGGTGCCGGTTGTGGTGAGCGCCCCAGACACAGAAGAGGTGATCTTGGCTGCAGCCAATGCCTCAGGTACCTACGTACTTGGCGCTGCCGTGAAGCAGGCCGCAGAAACGTGGCAACTTGCTGCTGACACAAGAGAGCTACCCGACGGTTCGTATACCGTTAGCGCCTATACAGCTCGTGCTTCAGAAGAGGTCGTGGTGGCAACCAGACCAAACGTTCGAATCCGCAATACGCTAAAGCTAGAGCAAGCTGCTACGAGCTCAAGGGCTACCAGTACTAGTAACGCAACCAGCACGCCCGAGGTGCTGCGTGCACCAACGACAACTATGCCAACCCTGCTGGTGCCAGAGATCCGTCTTATCCACCAGCTAGAATCTGGCGACGTGCTAGTGTTTGGTACTGCTACCCCAGAGCAGTCGATCGAACTTTTGTTACTTCGCGATCAACAGCGCGCGAGCACTACGGTGCAGCGTAATGGGTGGTTTTCGCTTACGCTTGATGCACCGCTTCCGTCAGCCACGTATGAACTGTACGCACAAGCGTCACCCGAGCTCTTGAGCGGCCCGCTCGATTTTGAAATGATTGCAGGGCGCCTGGTTCGCACGCCACCAAGCGGTGACACCCAGATAACCAGCGTGCCAGACAGCGACCCCGCCCAGGAGATGTTGGTCTGGTACCTTCTTGCCTCAGTGGCTACCGTCTGTATCGGTGCAGTGTTGCTTTTAATTGGGCACCACCTACACCATACGAGACGGCGCCCAGAGCCCGAAGTGGTGCTAGACCCAGCTGCCTGAGCCAGGTATACTACCCGTGCATGAGCTGCGGCCACACCCGCAGCCCTTTACCTGTTATATGGCCACCAAGAAAACAAAAACGGCTTGGAAAGATCCAAACGACGAAAAGATCAGCGTACGCGGTGCGCGTACGCACAACCTAAAGAATATTGACGTTGATATGCCGCGCAACAAGCTCGTCGTGGTCTCCGGTCCGTCAGGGTCCGGAAAGTCGAGCTTAGCCTTCGATACCATTTTTGCCGAAGGCCAACGCCGGTACGTCGAGTCGCTCTCGGCTTACGCGCGACAGTTTCTCAATAAGATGCAAAAGCCGGATGTCGACGAAATCTCTGGTCTCTCACCAGCCATTTCTATCGACCAAAAGTCAGCCAGTCGCAACCCACGCTCAACAGTTGCTACCATCACCGAAATCTACGACTACCTGCGCATCCTCTACGCACGGGTTGGCCAGCCGTACTGTTTAGATGTCGACGTACCGATTGAGAAGCTGTCGCAAGATGAGATTGTCGGCATCATCCTCAAATCGATCGAAGAGAAGGAGGTTAAAGCCGCGACCAAAAAGCAGTCCGAGAAAGTGCTCGGAATCGAGGTGAGTAAAGGACGAGTGTCGGTTTTTGCACCAATTGTGGTGGGTCGTAAAGGCGAGTACTACCAGTTACTTTACGACCTCTTAGGTAAAGGTTTTGAGACAGTGAAGATTGATGGTGAAATCAAGCAACTGCGAGAGAAAATTGAGCTTTCAAAAACTAAACGCCACGACATCGATCTACTCATTGATGAGATCTACGTCAGTGAATTCTCAGATGACCCCAAAGGCTCACACGAGCGTCTCTCAGAGGCGATTGAGATTGCCTTGCATGAGGCCAATGGGCTCGTAAAAGTTGAATCACCCGATGGCAGCACCCGCACCCTCTCGGCCAAGTTCACCTGCCCGGTTGACGGTTCATCATTTCCCGAAGTAGAACCCCGGCTCTTCTCGTTTAACTCACCGTACGGGGCATGTCCGGAGTGTAACGGCCTTGGCGTTGTAGGTATTTTTAACACCGACGAATGTCCAAGCTGTAACGGTGCCCGTTTGCGGCCAGAAGCGCTACGCGTGTTTCTAGGTGGCAGCGGTAAAGACCTGGGGAAAAATATCGTCGATTTTACTGAACTGACGGTCAAAGATGCCGCTGAGTTTATCGCCAATTTGAAGCTTAGTAAAAAACAGCATGATATTGCCTGGCCAGCGCTGCGCGAAATTATCGACCGACTACAGTTTATGCAAGACGTTGGTATTGAGTACCTAACGCTCAACCGTCGGGCTAACACGCTCTCTGGCGGGGAGGCGCAGCGTATTCGCCTGGCGTCGCAGCTGGGCTCCGGCTTGGTCGGTGCACTCTACGTACTCGATGAGCCGACAATTGGCCTTCATCAGCGCGACAACGATCGGCTTATCAAGACGCTCACTGACTTGCGCGACTTAGGTAACACTATTGTAGTGGTTGAGCACGACGAAGACACAATCTTCGCTGCCGACTACCTGGTCGACATTGGCCCCGGGGCCGGGGTACATGGTGGGGAGGTGGTCGTGGCTGATTACCTACAGCCCCTACTTGATGCACCAAAAAACAATTCAAAATCAACCACCTTAGCGTATCTGCGGGGAGAGAAGGCAATTACGGTACCCGACCGTCGCAGCAGCGAGAAGGGCAGCATTAAGATTAAAGGCGGTAAGGCGTTTAACATCAAAAATCTAAATATTTCAGTGCCGCTCGGACGACTAATTTGTGTGACAGGAGTGTCTGGCTCGGGCAAGTCGACCTTTATGTACGAGATCCTCCACAAGAATCTTCTGGCCAAGCTAGAGAAGCGCCACCGCACCGCTAAAACCTATAACGTGAGCGACTTTACCGGTACCGAGTACCTCGGCCGCACAGTACTGATCGACCAATCGCCCATTGGCCGTACTCCACGATCTAACCCTGCCACCTACACCGGAGCGTTTACCCACATTCGCGACCTCTTTGCCGCCACTAGCGAGGCTAAAGCTCGCGGCTGGAAGCCGGGCCGGTTTAGCTTTAACGTTAAAGGCGGCCGGTGTGAGGCTTGTCAGGGTAACGGTGTAATTGCGGTTGAGATGCACTTTCTGCCGACAGTGTACGTAACCTGTGACGTCTGCGATGGCAAGCGTTTTACCAAAGAGACACTCGAAGTACGTTACAAAGGTAAAAATATTTACGAGGTTCTACACCTTACTATTGAAGAGGCGCATGAGTTTTACAAAGACATTCCAGCTATCGAGGAGCGACTCAAGGCCCTTCTTGATGTTGGCTTGGGGTACCTCGAACTTGGACAGAGCGCAACCACACTCTCTGGTGGAGAAGCCCAGCGCGTTAAGATTGCTTCCGAGCTCTACCGTAAACATACCGAGAAGACCATTTACTTACTCGACGAACCGACGATTGGTCTTCATTATGACGACGTCGCTAAGCTAATCGAGATCCTCCAAGAGCTGGTTAACCGCGGTAACACGGTCATGGTGATTGAGCATAACCTTGAGGTAGTAAAGAGTGCCGATTACATTATCGATATTGGCCCGGAGGGCGGGGCCGGCGGTGGCAATGTAGTGGCAAAGGGTACACCTGAAGAAGTGGCTGAGAGCAAAGTTAGTCACACCGGACAGTACTTAAAGAAAATTCTCCGTCGGAAGTAGGGTATACTGAATATTCAGAGGGGCAGACTAGAACCTGCTCTAGAGCTCACACTAAAAGGGAAAAGCGATGGATAGATCAACGCCTCGCCTCGAAGTGCTTCCAGATGGAGATCGTCAGGCCGAGCGAACCAAATTCATGAAAGCCCTGCGCGGTGATCACATCAATGTTCTGCGAGAGCATCAACTACTGCCCGATGATTACACCTGGGAAGACATGCAGAGTTTGCTTAATTCGTGCGCAGCTGCGACAGGGAACACCATTACCAGTGACCTTGTTTCGGAAGCAATCAATGGCAATCTTCCATCGTTTGCTCACCAGGCCATCTCGGGACATTTGGCTGCCACGACCAACTAATCGCCAACCACTGGCGATTTTTCTTTTTTTGATTTGCTATAGTAGGCGACATGACGCGAGAAGATTTGGCGAAGAAAGAATTGCCCGATACACCTGGGGTGTATTTTTTTCTCGGTGCCAAAAAAGAGATACTTTACATTGGTAAAGCTACCAGCTTACGCAATCGGGTGCGCAGTTACTTCGCAAATGACCTTCGCGACAAACGCTCAGAATTGATTCAGCAGATGGTAGAACGGGCAAAGACGGTCGAGGTAACAGAAACCGACAGCACGCTTGAAGCACTCATCTTGGAGACCAACCTCATCCGAACACACAAACCGCACTACAACACCCGCAGCAAAGACGACAAAAGCTACAACCATCTCATTATTACCAACGAGGAGTGGCCACGGGTGTTGGTGGTCCGGGGTAAAGACCTCACCGAACGGTTTACCGAAGCCGAAATCAAGTATCATTTTGGTCCGTTTCCAAGTGGGCAACTGTTTCGTGAAGCATTAAAAATTGTTCGCAGACTTTTTAAGTACTACGATACCGACAAACCGTTGGGGAGCGAAAGGAGTAAGGTAGTGAAAGGACGCATCGACTTTAATCGCCAAATTGGCCTCTACCCAGAGCACGGCGACAAGGTGGCTTACGAGAAAACCATCCGCCACCTCCGGCTCTTTTTTGAAGGTAAAAAACAGCAGCTTATCAAAGAGCTTAAGAAAGACATGATGGCTGCTGCCAAAACTGAAGCGTTTGAAGAGGCTGAGCGCATCAAGAAAAAAATCTTTGCGCTTGAACACATCCAGGACGTGGCGCTGATCCAAAACGACCGCAAGATCTATCGCGACGAGCGTACGGTGCGCATCGAGGCGTACGACGTGGCGCACTTGAGCGGACAAGATATGGTCGGTGTGATGACCGTACTAGAAGGGGAAGAGCCAAAAAAGAGTGAGTACCGCAAGTTTAAAATTGAATCGCTTAGCAGCAGCAACGACACAGCGGCCCTAAAAGAAGTACTCGAACGCCGATTTAACCACCCAGAGTGGCCGTTTCCGCAGATTATTGTAGTTGACGGTGCTGCCGCGCAAAAAAATGCGGCTGAGTTTGTGCTTAAGAAGCTCGGTTTGGTGATACCGGTAGTAGCAGTAACCAAGGACGAACGACACAAACCTATTCGGGTGGTAGCCAGTGCTAAGCTGCGCAGTCAGTACGAAAATCAAATACTGCTAGCTAACGCCGAAGCACACCGCTTTGCGGTGGCGTTTCATCGTCAGCGACGCAGCCGGCGCCAGTTGTCGTAGTGCTATACTACAGGCATGTCACTTTTAGGTGGAAAAGAACGCATTGCGGTATTTCGGGGTGGCGAGCGGGCGACGAACCGACAATCAATGGAGTACGGAGCCACTGTCCTTGCGCTACTCTCGCGTAGTCGACGGTACACCCCGGTTGATGTTGTGGTCGCTCCTAACGGCGAATGGCTGCACGACGGTCTGGTGGTCTCACCAACTACCTTTCTGCCGCATGTTGACGCCGCGTACCTGACGGTTCTCGGGCCGTACGGCGAAGACGGCCAACTGGCCCGTGTGCTAGAGCAGCACGGCGTGCCACACCAAACCGAAAAACCATACACCGCTTTAGAGACCTGGCAGAAAGACCTGGCCACCGAACGTGTTCGAAGTGCTGGTGTACGTATTCCGCAGCGGCTAATTGCGCATGCTCATAGCCAAAGCGACCTACACGGTCTGAGCACTCGCATCCAAGAGTTATTTGGCCCAACGTACGTAGTTAAGCCAGTTTCTGGTACCCAGCGTGATTCTGTCTACTTGGTTGCAAACGGAGCACAGCTGCCAGCGGTGATCGCCCAAGTCTTAAGCGTGCATCCAGCCTGCCTAATTGAAGAGTACATCGATGGGCAGGCGGTAACCCTGGCATCGATGCCAGGTATGCGCGGAGAAAAGCTCTACCACACACCACTACTACAGTGGCAGCACCAGTTTGCTACCGACGGTGTACTAGAGAACAACGAGGTACTGCAACCGGCGGCACTCTCACGTGAACATAAGCGCACGGTCGCTGAGATTGCCGACAACGTGTACAAAGCACTTGATTTAACGGGCTCGGTCCGCACTGATTTTCAGGTGACGCCAGCTGGTCAGGTGTATTTCCTTGAAACGAACACCCTTGCACCACTCACAGCAGAATCTGCACTGACGCAGACCCTCAACGCTGTTGGTATTACTCCAGAAGAGTTTGTTCTCACGCAAGTGCGTGCACTACGCTAAATCGGACTGGAGCGCCTCTAGTACTGTGTGAGCAACCAGCTCTGCATGTGAAACATGTAGTTGGTCTGTGCCACCAGCTACCAGCTGCAAATCGTGCGGCACATCAAAATTATGAAGTGTCTCACTCATTACTTCAGCAACAGCTGGCGCTACCCGAGTGTCACGCTCACCCCAAAGCAGTAGCAGCGGTACTGATAACTTTGCCAAGAATGCTTCCATACTCGGCGCAATAATAATGTTGTACAGCGTTTTCTTTGGGTCGCCTGGCTTTAGTTCGCGATACTTCGTGACAATTTTCTTACGGATGTAATAGGGGATGACGATGCGAACTAGTGTACCAAAAAAGTGCAACACCTTAAAAAGAAAGGTGCGAAAGCTCGCTGCCGGCATCGCTGGTGTGCTGGTCAGCATAAGACCCGCCAATTGGTGCGGTTGCTGGGAAGCCAGCTGGATTGCCACCCGTCCACCTACTCCATGACCGATAAGGTACGTTTTTTCGATCAATCGCTGATTTACAAACTCCACAATTTCAGACAGATCTTCATCTCTCGGCGCTGTAAATGACACCACTTCAGCCCGCACACCAGCTTTGGCGAAGGATTCAACAACTGGTTCCCACTGAGTGTCTTTCGCAAATAAATCAGGAATAATCAGTACCTGCATAGGGTAGTTATTAACGTGTGCACTCAGTATAGCGGTATCACGAGCGATATACTATAGATGTGCGTGTAAAACGGGTTCTTACAAAGAAGCAGTTGTCGGCTGCGTTAAATAAACTGCCTGATTGGCAATCTAATCCGAAGCAAACGTTTCTAAAAGCCACGTTTGCACAACCTGATTACGTCGCTGGCTTAGTATTCATTGCGCGTATTGCCGTACACGCTGAGATCTTGCAGCATCACCCAGATATTACCTACACGTACCGCAGTGTCACTGTTAAGCTGACAACCCACGAGTTGCACGGCTTAACCAAGCTCGACATTGAGCTCGCTACCAGAATTTCAAAATTAGTTTCACCATAACCATCGTATGCAACACGAACGCGCCGCAATCATGGCTCTCACTTTCTGTATCGGTTTTACGACCGCGCTTATTGCCTACGGTATTCCGGTAAGTGACGCGCCAGTGGCCTACGTCCCGGCAACACAAACGGCAGCTCTTATGGACGCAGAACCCGAAGTTACACCCGAAGCACCAAGCCCAACTGCAGCACCAGACGCAAGCACACTTCCTCCTGAGCTAGCACTTTCAGAGAATGGCCTGTATTTGATCCAAGGTGAGACAGAAACCCTTATTAGCGTTTCAGCTGCCGCTGCACCAGACCTTGCAGAGGCCCACACCGCTATCCACCAAGCACTGGTCAGCCCAAGCGGTGAATTTGTCTTTTACTGTGCAGTGACAGCAACGAGTGACGGCGACTGCTACCTACGGGTATTTGATGCGACTAATTTTGAGGTGCGGGCACTAACTGTTAATAATGAAGTACTTATAGTGGACCCTACTGAGCTTTCGGCAGCCTGGTCTTCAGACAATCGCCTGCAGGTAAATCAACACGTCTCTGTCTCATCTGCAGCACCTTGGGTAATGCGATAATCAGACTTGACTCATAACACACTTAACCGTACTATAGCGTGCACTTAAGTTTGACTTAAGGCCACATAGTTGGGTCAGTAGGCGAAGCTTGCTAACCCTACGCTCAAAGTAAATGCATAAGTAAACTTTTTGCATTCCTTATAGTTGGGCCAGTAGCTCAGTTGGCTAGAGCGCCTCATTTGCACTGAGGAGGCCGGGGGTTCGAGTCCTCTCTGGTCCACCGTTTAAAGAAAATACCAGCCCTGCGCTGGTATTTTCTGTAGACGGCGTTGGATTGCTGGGAGCAAACTTACTTTATATATACGCTGCATAAATTTTTTCTACAGCACAACAAAAGCCAGTTTTATCCACTGTTCTTACTATGGAGCTGTGGTACTATACCGGCGCCTGTATGGGATTCGTGGCAACCGCACACGCAGCAGAAGGTATCTCGGTGAAGCTTTCACCGTACGTAGTTGGGCATATTGGCTCGCTACCGATTACCGCTACACTATTGACCACCTGGCTGGCAATGGTGATTTTAGTGCTCGGAGCGTTTGTGTTGCAGCGTCGCCTACAGGCTGTGCCAGGGAAGGGGCAATCGGTGGCTGAGCTTGTGGTTGGTGGGGCGTACACCTACGTCGCTGATACCCTAGAGAGTAAGGATCTTGCCCGTAAGTACTTTCCGGTGCTGATGACAATCTTTCTCTTTTTGCTCGTCATGAATTGGGTTGGCCTCTTGCCCGGCGTAACCTCAATCGGGTACTACGACCACGAGCACCTGATTCCGTTTCTCTACCCCCCAGCCACCGACCTAAACATCGCGCTTGCCTTTGCGCTGGTGGCGATGTTTGTAATCGAGTTTGCGGGTATTGCTGCACTTGGAGCCTTAAAGTACGGAGGTAAGTTTATTAACTTTAGCTCACCACTAGCGTTTGTGGTTGGTCTGATTGAACTTATTAGTGAGCTCGGACGTCTTGTCTCGTTCTCGTTTCGTCTTTTTGGCAATATCTTTGCCGGCAAGACACTCTTAACCGTCGCTATTTTCTTTGTGCCGCTCTTGCTCCCGATTCCGATTCTCTTCTATGAGCTCTTTGTCGGATTTATCCAAGCAGGTGTGTTCGCCTTCTTGACGCTGATTTTTATTAAGCTCGCCGTCGCTGAGCCCCACTAGGTTAGTGAGTATTACTGAGTCCGCATTGGCATGTCGACTCAGTTATTATTCAGTAACATCTGTTACAAATTAGTATGTCACCAGAACAAATTGAATTAGCTCTGCAGGTTTCTCAGCTTGACGTTGAGTCAATGAAGAACCTCGCGATGGCGATTGCCGCCGCTGTTGGTGTGCTTGGCCCAGGTATCGGTATCGGTATTTTGGTTTCTAAAGCACTTGAGGCGATTGGCCGTAACCCAGAAGCAGCCGGCAAGATCCAAAGCACCATGATCCTCGGTATCGTATTTGTGGAGGCGTTGGCAATCTTTGCACTCGTCGTTGCGTTCATCATCAAGTTTGCCTAGTTTGCGTGTGAACATACCCAATCTACACTGTTGCGCTGCGGTAGATGTTACTTCAGCGTACACGAGTACAGCTCAGTATAATCTCCTTGCGCGACTCGTATCTTGGGCATCTCACAGCAACCTAGAAACTCAGTAATATACTGAACTATGGATCAACTTATTCAAGCCTTTGGCATCGACGTCAAACTGATTACCGTGCAGGTTATCAACTTTGGTATTCTGCTCGCAGCTTTGACGTACTTCCTCTACAAGCCGGTCCTCAACTTGCTCAACGAGCGCGAGGAGACTATTGCGCAGGGCATCAAAGATGCCGAGGCCGCCGCAGCTGCCAAAGCTGACGCTGAGTCAGAAAAGCAAACTATCCTGCAAGCAGCCCATCACGAGGCAGGTGAAGTAACTGCTCGGGCTAAAGCCGCAGCCACTGAGCAATCAGACAAAATTGTTGCTGAGGCGCAAGTCAAAGCCTCCCGAGTACTAGCCGACGCTGAAGCGGCCGGAGAGGAGCGCAAACGTGTGCTCGAGCAAGAGAGTGAGGCTGAAGTGGCCAAACTGGCGATGCTCGCCGCTGAGAAAATTCTTCGCCAAGGCGAAGCTAAGTAGTCATTAACATGAAGGACACCTACGTCACCGCTGCCCATAAAGCTATCGCCGCTGGCCTGACGCCAGACGCGCTGGTGAACGCACTCAAGTCAGTGATGCAGACGCGCGGGCATGGGCGACTGCTCGCGCCGGTACTTCGAGCTATCCTTCGTGACGTAGCGGCCTCTCGCTCGGAACGTACCGTGCTCCGAGTTGCCAGTGAAAATGAGCAAACTAAACACGCTAAGGCCATTGCCGCCGTACTCAGTGAGCTACAGGCCACTGCTGATCCAGTTGTGGTAACTGATGAGACACTCATTGGCGGCTATCAGGTAGAAGCTAACCACCAGCGCGTTGATGCGAGCTACAAACACGCTCTCGCATCCCTCTACCGTTCTATTACCACCCATTAAAAGAAAATTGTAAGAAAAGTATGAGCGTAACTATTGTTGAACGAATCAAGCAAGAGATTGAAGGTCTCGAGAGTACAGCTCTCACCAGCGAGATTGGTGTAGTCACCAGTGTTGGTGACGGTATTGCCGAACTCGACGGCCTTATCGGCGCCCAAATGATGGAGATGGTCGTCTTTCTTACTGATGACGGCCAAACTCTCGAAGCTGCGCTCGAGCGCGAAGACACGCTCTACGGCCTCATTCTCAACCTCGAAGAGGACGCGGTAAAGGTGGTAATTTTAGGTGACTCGGCTGCCGTGCGAGAGGGTATGCGTGTTGCCCGCACCGAGAAGTTGCTTTCGGTGCCAGTGAGCGAAGACATCGTTGGTCGGGTGGTAAACCCACTTGGTGAAGCTATTGACGGCAAGGGCGCCATCAAAGGTCAGAAAGACATGCCAATTGAACGTGTAGCCTATGGCGTTATGGATCGCTCAGGGG
>CEQS01057595.1_pt1 | contig 23257 bp, 18 predicted proteins | sample 530981 | NCBI WGS metagenome assembly CEQS01 (sample SAMEA2621176, study PRJEB7988) | marine metagenome | biome: marine biome (ENVO:00000447); feature: mesopelagic zone (ENVO:00000213); material: "saline water (ENVO:00002010), including plankton (ENVO:xxxxxxxx)" | depth 800 m
TCTTCAAGTTCCGTTGAGTACAATAAATACGACCTGCTCCATTTTTTTAATATTACCCGGGTGGCGGCAATTCTTCCTCATTTGAAGAAATCCAATACCCCTTACGTAATCTCACCCATATTCGTGGATTACAGCGAATATGATTTGTTGCATCGGAAAGACATAATCGGAAAAATAACCCGGGTTTTTGGACGAGACCGCTCTGAATATTTTAAAACGCTGGCCCGATGGATAAAAAATGGAGAATCGGTTAACAGCCTGCCCTACCTCTTTCAAGGCCAACGAAAAAGCATTGAAAATACATTGAATCGAGCTTCTGTTATTCTTCCTAACTCCAAGAGTGAATTTGATCGTCTAGGCAAGGCTTTTAATTTCAGAGGGAAGTACGTAGTAGTCCCAAATGGAATCAACAAACCTGAAAGGACTGGAGATAATAGTAATAACAAAACAGGAGTACTTTGTGTGGGTAGAATTGAAAGTTACAAGAACCAGTTGAATATAATACGGGCACTCAAGAATTCTGATACCAGGTTAACCATTGTAGGTAAACCGGCGCCAAATCACATTTCCTATTACGAACAATGCAAATTGGAAGCAGGAAACAACATCACTTTTTTGGATCATGCTCCTCATGACAAGCTGGTAGACCTATATCGGAGCCATAAAGTTCATGTTTCGGCAAGTTGGTTTGAAACCACAGGTTTATGCAATCTGGAGGCCGCCCTCGAAGACTGTGTTTTAGTTATTACTGACAAAGGGGATACTAAAGATTACTTTGGAGACGATGTATATTATTGTGATCCGGATGGTGTTAATTCTATTCGGGAGCAAATTGAAAAAGCCCTGAAATCGGCTCCAAGCTCAGCATTGAAAAATCGCATTCTTACTCAATATACCTGGGAAAATGCGGCTAAAAAAACGCTAGAGGGTTATAACATTGCGTTGAAGCAAAACAAATGAAAAAAAAGATTGCCATACTAGGGTCTCGGGGAATTCCAAACCACTATAGCGGGTTCGAACAGTTAGCTGAATACCTGGCACAGGGATTAGTAAAAATGGGTTATGAAGTCAGTGTGTACAACTCCCACGACCATCCCTATCAGGAAAAAACCTGGAACGGCGTAAATATCATTCATTGTCATGACCCGGAATACAAGATGGGCACATTCGGGCAATTTATCTACGACCTCAATTGCATTAAAGACAGCAGAAAAAGGAATTTCGATCTAATCTTTCAGTTGGGGTATACCAGTAGCACCGTTTGGTTTTGGTACCTACCGAAGGGAAGCAAAATAGCCACCAACATGGATGGGCTTGAATGGAAACGAAGCAAGTATAGCAAGCCCGTTCAGCAGTTTTTAAAGGTGGCGGAATGGCTTGGTGTAATAGGGAGTGATCGACTTATTTCGGACAGTTTAGGTATTCAGGCTTATCTAAAAAAGAAATACAAAAAAGATTCTTCCTTTATTCCCTATGGCGCACACCTCTTTAGTGATCCAAACCCGGAAGTACTGAGCGAGTTTAATCTGAAGCCAGGCGAATACGATATGCTGGTAGCGCGCATGGAACCTGAGAACAATATAGAAATGATTATAAAAGGGTACCTGACATCAAAACGTTCCAGGAAACTAGTGGTTGTTGGAAACACACAGAAAACTCCTCATGGTCGATACCTGAAAGAGCAATACCAAAATGAAAATGGAGTGATGTTTACGGAAGGTATTTTTGATATCGACAAGCTGAATAACATCCGACACCATTGTCACTTATACTTTCATGGACATTCGGTTGGTGGTACTAACCCTTCCTTGCTTGAGGCTATGGCTTCATCAGCGCTTATGGCAGCACACGACAATCCTTTTAATAAAGCTATTTTGGAAGGGGAAGCATACTATTTCTCAAATCCAGAGGACGTAACCACCGCAATAGAAACCAGCAACAAAGCTGAAAAAATGCAATGGATAACCGACAATAGGAAGAAAATAACAGATAAATACACCTGGGATGCTATTGTTAAGGGGTATGCTCAGGTCATAGAGGAGTTAACCAATGGAAAAGCTTAAAACGGCCTATTTCTTTTCAATAATTGCTGTTGCACTTACCTTCCCTTATTTTGCCCACTTAAACTCAGTACTCATATTTATTTGTTGCCTGCTTTCGGCAGTCTCAAATCCAATCAACGAAAAATGGGCTAACTTAAAATCAAACCCCTGGATTATATTTTTCATTATCTACTACTTGGTACAAGTTGTTGGCTATTTCAATTCCTCCAATGAACAGGAAGCTCTTTTCATTTTGGAAAAAAAAGGTGGAATGGCCTTACTCCCCATATTTCTGGCATCTGGGACACAACTAAGCAAATCTCAAATTAAGACCATCTTACTCTCAGTTGTGGCTTCCGTATTATTGGGTGGCTTGGCAATGATTCTATTGTCCGGCTTCGACTATTTTGAAAACAAAGATTCTGCGGTTTTCTACTACCATCAATTATCTAACCAACTTGGGGCACATGCCATCTACTTCAGTGTTGTAGTTGCTACCAGTATTTTTTTATTGATGAAATTCAAATCGCTTGTTTTTAATGCCCACACAATTCTTTATTATGTTTTGCTCTCTTTTTTAGCCATTCTGCTTATCCTCCTTTCATCAAAAATGATTCTGATTATTTCACTATTTCTATTCCTAGCATTACAGTTGATACAATTCAAAAAAAGGGAGAAAAAGGCAATGCTTGTTCTGATTACGGTGATTGGAGTTGTTTTTATGCTCTTTGGTGGAGGAATTAGCTCACGGTTTTCGGAGATCATTAATCAGGATCTGGAAGTTCTCGGTCAAGAAAAGTACAAGTACGACACACCATTAAATGGGCTCACTCTTCGTATTACCTTCTGGAATATAGTTATTGAAACCCTTTCCCAGGAAAGTAATTCCATGGCGTTTGGAGTTGGTACGGGTGATGCCCAGGAAACACTTAGAAAAGCTTATCAAAATAAGGGACTATACATTGGGAATCCTGAACTCAAAGATCGAGGATACCTGGATTATAATGTACATAGCCAATATTTCGAGGAATTGTTGAAGAATGGAGTACTTGGTCTTATTGCCCTGCTAATCCTGATTAGCACCATCTTAGGTATTTCTAAAAAAGACAGGTTTTCGTTTTCCATTCTCCTTATTATAAGCTGCTTTTTCTTAACTGAAAGCGGGCTGGAACGCCACGCTGGCAGCATCTTGTTTACCCTAATTTCTGTATTACTAATTCTTGATAGCAACCAACAAAAAAGGCTAGTAGGCTGATTCACTTCTCGATAAAAGGGCTGTTCTAATGGTTCGAAAAACTACCCGGACATCCAATAGTAATGTCCAATTTTGGATATATACAAAATCTGTTTTTATTCGGATTGTCATGTCCTTCAATTTCTGAGTCTCGCCTCTATACCCGTAAGCTTGTGACAATCCCGTAATACCAGGCTTCACCCTAAACCGAGCGTTATAATCCGGGATACGAGATTCGAATTTCTCATCCAATAAAATAGGATGTGGTCGAGGTCCCACAACAGACATGTCTCCCATAAAAACATTAAAAAACTGGGGCAATTCGTCTAAACTGGTTTTACGAAGAAAGGCCCCAACCTTTGTTATTCTGGGATCTGACCGGGTAGCCTGTTTGCTGTGAGCGACATCATTAGCCCTCATTGTTCGTAGCTTCAGACAGTTAAATTGTTTTTTATTTCTACCATTTCTGGTTTGCCTGAAAAACACTCCTCCCTTGCTCTCAAACACAATGCACAAACCGAGAATGGGCAACAGCCAAGACAATAAGAAAACAATAATAACGGTAGAGAATATAAGGTCAAATATTCTTTTTGCCATGCGATTTATCCAAATAATGAGTGGCCCATTCATAATTTCTTCATAAGAACTGGATGTGATTTTTCTAAAGTTGAAAAACTGTATGTGCTTTACGGTATCAATAGGAATCAAAAAAATATTTGCTCCTGATAGTTTTGCAACCTTTTGAATGAAGTCGAAGGTTTCTTTCTTATTGGTTGGATATACATAAATCTCATTAATCTTATGGTCGTTAAGCACGGAAGTAAACTCTTCTACATCGTTTTTCTCTATAAATGGATGCCCCTCTTCAATGGCACAACAAAACCGATAACCTCCATGAGTCTTTTTTCTTAGAGACCTCCTAAAATAAACGGCCTCTTTTGCATAAGCCAATATCATGTATTGCGATGTTCCCCAGCCCAGTTTTCGAATAAATCGTATGACGGAAACAAAGGCTGATTTCTCTATCATTACCAGTAAAAACAAAAAGAACATAAACTTCAGGTAACCTATACTAATACTGGCATTCCATCCATCATAAAATATAACTAATACCAACCAATAAATGATGGTGAACAACGCATAAAGCTTGACTATACGGTAATAGGTATGAATAAAACTTACGTAACGTTGATTGGAAGTTGGAAACACCAGGGCATTGGAAATTACCCAACAAAATACAATTATCGGGGTAGCTTCCACACTAAACGGATCTACACCAATTACATAATTCAAAGAAAAGAATATGACCAGAATATCCAGCAGCGTGGCAATAACAAAGTAGTGCCAAAATTTAGGTAATCGTAGTGGCATCCATGTCTCGTTTAGTTTATGTAATTAATACAGATTTAAGGTTGTTTGTTGAGACGCCTCCCCCCTGCAAATGGTTGGTAGAATCACTAACAATATCACGAAATTAAATATTAGATCGTTGCAATTCTAAAAATAAAGTTCTTTTCCAAGATAGTACTTCGCCGGTATACAATATCCATTGACAAGGAGTATAACTTAGCAATCGAATAAACCTTTTCTAAATCGCAATCTTCTGATAATACCATATAAACGACTGTATCAACAGACTTTTCTGTCAATTGCTCAAACAACTTATGAAAGTATTCGAATTCAACTCCGCAATACCAGGCTTGCTCTTCAATTGTAGCTGCACTTTTAGCATAATATGGCGGATTTATAATAACAATCTGATATTCATTGGGGATAAGGTTTGTAAACAAATCGGATTGAACCGTTTTTACACTTACTCCATTGTTCAAAGCATTAATTCTGGTATTTTCAATCGCTTTGGGGTTTATATCGCTAGCCACCATTTCAGCACCCATTTTAGCTGCCCAAACAGAAATAGCACCCGTTCCGCAACCTAGCTCCAACATAGTTTTCCCACTTACTTCAATCGTTTTTAAAAAGTAAATCAGGGTTTTGGTGCTGAAGAATAACCCGGGGTGAAATATTCTAGGTTGTACGACTATTTTACAACCAAAAAAGTCAATATTCAAATCCTTAGAAGCATATCGGTTGTAGGACCACCGAAGCCAAGGGTCAACCACAAACTTAATTGATTTCCTTATTGCCTTTCTAAACATTATTCAGAACTAAAATCCTTCTATTTCAGGTTGCCTGTATTTTAACCAAAATTTCTGTAGGGCCTTTATTTCATAAGGATATTTAAGCAGGTTATTCTTGTATCGAAACGAAGAAATCAATCCCATAGCCTTACGCTGAAACGGTGTAATTTTAGGATCGGTATAGGTTGGATATCGACCATTAACTACCGTTTCAAAGTTTCGAATTTTATCTACCATTTTTGGTGTTAACCAAGGAGTTAAAGGGTTTTTTCGCAAATCAAAATTTTCCCAGGAAGGGTCAAGCCAGTCTTCCAGTTTTTCAGGAAACGAAAAACCTGCATTCTTAACTGCTTCAAACAACTCAGAGCCCTCAGTTGGCACCGGACTGTAGAGGTAAATAATTATTTCTGCATCTGGATTTATTCGCTTTACCTCTTTTATAAAAGCGATATCAGAATCAATTTGGCGCATAACCTGCTGGGGAGTATCCGCTGGCATTCCAAGCACAAACGAATACTCAGGAATAATATCAAACTTCCTCAACCTGGCGGCGAAATCAAGGATTTGTTGACCGGTCTGAGTACCTCCTTTATTCATTTGCTTCAACACCTCATCATTACCGGTTTCAGCTCCAAGAAATATCATCTTACAACCGGATTTTCGCATAAGTGCCAGGCTCTCATCGGAGTACTTATTAATCGTATCAATTCTTCCTTCGCCCCACCAATTCATACCTTCCTCCAGCATCAGTTTCGAAAACTCTACAACCCGTTTCTCAGAAGTGAAGAAATTATTGTCATGGAATTCAACTGAATCGGCTCCATATTCTTCTTTCAGGTATTTGACATCCCGATAGACCAAATCTGCTGATTTAGCCTTCCATCTCGCATTATAAATAGGTACAACCGCACAAAAGGAGCAAGAGAAAGGGCATCCCATACTCGAATGGTAAGCCATCGTTTTCCTACCAAGGTAAGTCCTTTTTAAATAGCCTGGAATGGAGTAAAATCGATGGAGTACATCATAAGGAAGTGAAGGCAACTGGTCTTGATTCAGCAATGCTTCTCTGGGTCCCTTAATTATTTTACTTGCATCTTTAAAAATTAGGTTTTTGATTTCATCAATGGGTTTATTTGCCCCTAGTGAATCCAACAAAGCAGGAAAAGCTACATCTCCCGGGCCATCAATTATATAATCTACAAAACCCGAATCGAGTGCACTCTGGTATTGATTCGAAGCGAAATACCCTCCCCAAATCACAACCATTTCGTTAAACCTTTCCTTAATTCGCTTTGAAAAGGGAATGGCTTGTTTAAGCTGAGGCCCAGGCATTACTGTTGAACAGAAATACCCAAATTCACCACTTGACAAATATTTTTCAATAACAGACCAGGAGTCATCTTCCCTATTCCCATCGATCAGCACAAATTGATATTTGTCGTGGATACTGGCAGCCACCTGAAGAATGGAATTTGGAATTCGATAACCGTAGGTGGCAGCCTTGGGGTTAAACAGTATAATCTTTTTACTTTTTGACATGGGTGATTTCCGCGAATCGAAAATAGTGGTAATCTTCTCACCATACAGCATTTCTTTATATCATTAAGTTTGTTGACCAATGCGCTCAATTTTCAGGAATTTTAAACCCGTTATTCTAATCAGTATTCCAACCACACTGGTTACACTTATACTGCTTGAATTGGTATTTCGATTCGTTATTCCAGCTGCCACATACCCAACATCTTTCTACGATAGCGAAACACAAATTTTAAAATACGATACCTCGTTGTCCTCAGGTTTAATTACCCTTGGCACAAATGCCAGTATTCGAACCCAGTGGAATATCAATGCCCAGGGATGGAACAATTCCTATGACTACATTCGAAGCGATAAACCATTGGTTGCCGTAATTGGTGATTCGTATGTCGAAGGATTTCAGGTAGATGTAAACCAACGTTTTTCTGAGCTTTTACAGCAATCGCTTTCTGGTCGGTTTGATGTTTTCTCCTTTGGCAGATCAGGTTCCCCACTTTCCCAATACCTGCATATGGCCCGGCATGTTCAGCAAGATTATCAACCAAAGGTTATGGTATTTACCATCATTTCAAATGACTTTTTGGAAAGCGTATCTGCCCATAATAATCGTCAGCCTTATTACCTTAGGTTTAATGTTGAGGGTGAAAACGTAACCGATGACAATATTCAACCTTATACTATCTCCGGAACCAATTCCATCTGGAAGAAAAGTGCACTGGTTCGATACGTTTTTTATAACCTGAAATTGGGAAGGATTATACGATCGTACAAACATGAAAATAGAAAGCCCAAAACCATTACAGGAATTGAAGACTTTGAAAAAGTAAAGCCTGAAATTCAATTGGCTATAGAATATTTTCTTGAGCGGGTTACAACTGAATTCAAGAATACTCGAATTCTTTTTTTACTGGATGGCCCAAGAGATTGTATGTATTCCAACAATCTGGACAACTGCACGGAAAGAAAACTTTTTAATCTCTTTAAGACTACCTGTAAGGCATACAATGTAGAAATAATTGACCTGGAGCCACCGATGCGGTCAGGATTTGGCACCGATGGAACCAAGTATGAATTTAAGATTGACCATCACTGGAATGTGGAGGGGCATAAACTAGCTGCGAAAGAGCTAGAAAAACTACTAAAATAAAACGATGAAGGTTTGATTTTGGTAAATGACTTTGTGTATTTTTCCTCCTTGTAATGCTTACCCGAAAGAAAATACTGTTATACAACCCCAACACGGTTTTCTATGACATGCCATTGGCGCTTTTAGCATTAGGGTCAAACCTGGATAATGACTCTTATGACGTGATTATAGTTGATGGTCGTATTGATCCAAACGCAAAACAGGCCATCAAAAACCACATTAAGGATGCCATTTGTTTTGGGGTAACTGTTCTTACCGGAAAGCCCATTAAAGATGCACTGGAAATGACTCAATGGGTAAAGTCCATTGATCCTGAACTAACTACCATTTGGGGAGGTTGGCACACGTCCTTGTTTCCTACGGAAACCTTGGAAGACGAAAAAACCATTGATATAACGGTACAAGGACAGGGGGAAGAAACGTTCCAGGAATTGGTAGCTGCTCTGGATAATAAAACATCCCTGGATAACATTAAAGGAATTTGTTTTCGAAAAGAGGATTCAATAGTTAAAAACCCCGGCCGGTTATTGAGGGACATGAATACCTTAAATCGAATCAATTACGACCTCATTGATGTTGAAGCCTATTTTACCAAAAAAGGAAAACGTCAGTTTGACTATATCAGTTCAACCGGTTGCTATTTTCGGTGTACGTTTTGTGCCGATCCTTTTGTGTTTGGCAGAAACTACTCGGCCGTTGACCCAGAGCGTATGGGCGAGGAATTTGAATATTACAAAAGCAAATACCAATTCGACGAAATAAACTTTCAGGACGAAACCCTATTTACCTATCCGAAAAGGATTCGAAAAATGGCAAACGAGTTTTTGGATCGCAACCTGAATGTACTCTGGTCGGGAACAATGCGCGCTGATCAAGCCCATAGAATGACTGATGAAGATTTTGCGCTAGTGAAAAAATCAGGTTTAAAGCGAGTACTTATTGGAGTTGAGTCCGGTTCGCAGGAAATGATGGATTGGCTAAAAAAAGACATCAAACTTGAATACGTTTTTGAAGCGGCCGAACGTTGTGCCAAATTTGACGTTGGAGTTATCTTTCCTTTCATCGTTGGCTTTCCCAATGAGACCCAGAAAAGTTTAGACGCGACCATTTCGGTTGTAAAACAGCTCAATGCCATATCTCCCAAGTTTGAAACTCCTATCTTCTATTTCAAACCTTATCCGGGTTCGCAAATCACCAGCGAAGTGGTTGCCAACGGGTATGAGCTTCCCAATTCTTTGAAAGAATGGGCTTCGTTCGACTACATTGGATCGGCAGGTCCATGGGTAAGCGACGAAATGTATAATTTCTTTGAGAATTTCAAATTCTTTTTGAAGGTTGGTTATGGAAAGCGCCGTCCATTGTTTTACCCGGTTCAACAATTCAGTAGGTGGAGAGTGGCTAATAATTCGTTTGGGTTTCCAATTGAAAGAAAAGTCTTTGAGTTGGTTAGGCCTGCTCAGAAGCTTTCGTAATTAATCTTACAGAAAAACAACTATCGACTCACCTTTCTTTTCACCTGATGATTTTTCATTCCATGCAGGTCTAATTCTATGATTAAAAATATTGGAATCCAGGCGTGGAGTAACTTCAGATGAGAATGCATATTGCATTCCTTCAAATACCAGGGCTTTTTGATCTTGGTATTGGGATAACAATTTCAATGCAAGCGCTACTTTGGGCTTCAGTATTTTCGGTTCAGTAGTTGAGTCATTTAGAGAAGCAAACAAGTTTGTTGCTGTTCCCCACCCTATTCCAATCGAAATCTCATCCTCATCATAAATGTGATTGGAGTTTATACGAATCAATTCCTCAGGCAAATGTCCAAATTTGGTCGCAAGTACCCAGCCTGTTGGTCTGGCCAAAATCGCCTTGGTTGGTTCTTTTTTATATGCCACATATGCCGAAAAAATGCATGGAAAAATGAGAATAACTAACCCGTACTCTACCGCCTTCTTTAGGTTTACCCCAGGGAGTTGATTATTGGCAAGTCCAACAATGGAGATCGCCACAAACAAGGGAATGATATAGGTAAAATGCCTTGCATTGATATAATGTGCAAAGTCTGGCCATTCCAGGTAGAAAGGACTTATGGCATACAAAGCAAAATACACGGCCAATACCAAGATCGGATAAATAAGCAACTTGCTTTTTCCTTTTATACTTCTTTGAATGAACAAGACGATTCCCAGCAATCCCATCCAATACCAGATAATTCTAACCCATTTAGTTGAAATCGGACCCAAATTTTCAAGAAGAGAGATTTGCGTGAGATGTTCGGTGTATACTTTAGTGATACGAGCATAGCTTTCTATCTCAAAGAAGTTGAAAGACTCACCGCGGATTGAACCTAAACTAAATTTAGATAATCCAAATCCTGTGTCAAAACTGACCCTAATGCCAACATGAAAGAGAACCAAAACACCAAGGGGTAAGCCTACCCAAAGCATGTTCTTAAGTTTGGTTTTTGAATGGAGAAGAAAAACAATATAAATCGGTACAAAAATCAGATTGGTATAACTAAACCAAGCCGAAAGTCCAAGAAAGATACCGTCAGCAACAAATTCTTTGGAGCTTGAATGAACTCTATGAATCAGGTAAATAAACAAGAAAGGAAAAACGGATGAGATCGAATGTAATCCGAAACTTAGTCCAGCCCAAGGAAGAATTAAAGGAACTCCAACAATGGTCCAAAAACCAAAATACAACATGGCTTTTTTACCAAAAACACGATTTACTACCACAAGTTGAACATACCTTGAAACCGTGTCTAACAAAAAAGCAACAATCACTAAACTCTTGAACTGAAACAAAGGCTTGAAAAGAAGCCCTAATAAAGAAACCAGAATGGAGCCGCCTTCGTGTGGGTAATGAATGATTTTTGCATAACTCCACAACTGGGAATTGATCAGGTCATTTAGAATAAGCTCGGAAGCAATCTGATCAGGTGCCAAATTCCAATATTGAAATTTCAAACCAAAAAGGACTCGAACCAACGTTCCGAGCAAGACAATGGTTACGGCTATAATATTAAATCTCATGCTTTTCCAACATTTTAAAAAGCACTACAGCATCTTGAGCATCCTGGAAATAATCCTCCGGCCGACATTAAATTGGACCTAAACTTTGAAAAGGTTTCCGAGTTCCAAATTTCAGTCATATCGTTTTTATACAAATTACCCACAGATAAATTAAAACATCTTCCATGGGCTGGAATTACACTTCCGTCAGATTTAATCATCAAACTACTAAATACAGCATGACAGTGCTTTCCAAGTAATTTATTGGTTTGAAAGTAAAACTCAACAAGCTTTTCTTTGGTTTCAATCTCTGGTGAAAAAGTAACCTTAAATGGGTATTCCGTTTTCTTAATTTCTTGTATTTCCTTCAAAAGTAGTTCGAGGTCCATCTTAGAGGGATCAACTTCTTCCAGGTTTGACGCCGTTGCCGGATAGAGATGTCCCCATTTTTCGTTATGCTTGTCTGCCATCAATTGATCCGCAAATTGAGTATGCATAAACGATACTTCGTTCAGATCTAAATTTTTGACGCTATCCAAAAATCCCTTCAAGTATCCAATATTCCACTCGGTAATCGCGAAAATGATATCAATCTTTGGCGCATTCTTATACTTCTTAATTTCCTGAATGCCTTCAACTGCCTTCTGAAAAGATTTTTTATTTCCTCTTATCTCGTTGTGAATTTCCTGAGGCCCATCAATTGACACGTAGAGGTGATTTACCCCTGCCTCTACCAGCTGCTCGGCTTTCTGCCTAAGTGTAAGGGCATTGGTGGTTATTGTTGACTGAAGACCTTTCTCAGTTGCGTAACTTATAGACTCAATCAAATGTGGATACACCAATGGCTCAGTAAATGCATAGGCCAGCTTACTCTTTGGAAAATTTTCGGACACCTGTTCAATAATGTCCTTAATAAGAGGTAAAGGCATATTTATAGGGTGTGTTCCAACCAAATTCTGAGCAAAATTGCTTTCCAGGTTTTGCGTACCAACATCACACATTTTGCAATGCAAATTGCATACATTATTTACACCCAATACAATCCATTTCGGGCTTTGAAATACCTTACCCGGATACATTCTTGCATTTAAGACTCTTAATTTTTCACTAATCATTTATAAGCTGCAATTTACCTGATTTATGAACCACCATGATGGCTAATATTATTCTTGAAATTATACCGCTAATTAATGCTCCAACTACCCCAATAATAGGGATCAAACCAATGGCCAATACAATGTTTATAATAGCCGCAACTAAATTAAATTTTAACAAGGCTTGTTCTGAGTTGTGCTTTATGAGCACCTGACATTCGATTAAATAGGCATATAACGGGATGAGGTACAGAAAAATAAGGGGTAAATAAATTAGTGATGGGGTGAATTTATATACATAAAGAAGGGCTAAGAATAAACCAATTGAAAACACAATGGTGGATGCCAGACCCAATCTCACAAAAGGTTTTTTTAGGTTTTGTACTTCATTCGGCTTTAAGCGATAAATGTTCTTTTGAAAAGGCCCAAGAAGAATACCTGCAAACGTCTGTGCCATGATTAAGAACCCAATGAGGACATGATAAAAGCCTATTTCTGCTTCGCTTAAAAAATAATTTACAACATACAGTTCACCTTTGCTTTGAAACAAACCTGCTATGGCCAGCGCAAAAAAGGGCCAGGAAATTTTCAAATTATTAATTAGAGTTGTTGATCCAATACCTGAAAGGGTCAACTTCGGGAGCACCTTTGTCAATATCAATAGTTTCAGGGAAGCACCGGCGATTATGGAGAGTATTATGTTGTCAACGGATATTTCCTTAAAATAGAAAATCAACAAGGAAAGGGAGAGTAAAATGGAAAGGCTCTCACTTAAAATGGAAACGGAATATTTTCTTCGGTACTGAATTATGGGATCAATGGACCCAGCCACGACGCGCAGAAATACCAATGCATACAATTCCCACAAATAGGGTTGAAGAATTGGAATAAAGGAAACTAAGAAGGATATAAAAAGAAACAAAATCAGTCTGGAAATGACCACCAACCACCATGACGCATTAATGTCTTTTGGCATCGTAGAAAACTGACGCATAAGCCAGGGTCTTTGTCCCCAACTAACCACAGAAAACATAAGTTCGGCTGCTATTAAAAATGTAACTATCGCACCCCAAATATCAACTCCTGATGTGCGGATCACCCAGAGTGAAACCAGGCTAATGTTTATGGAACGAAGAGCAAGACTAACACCTTCCTGAGTAATCCATTTGCCTCGTTTAAGGTTTTTTTTGTCGACTTTCATGGCAGCAAATCAATGCTTACTATTTCGGTTTCTCTACTTCCAACGGCTGTTCTAACCGTACTAAATTCCAATAAAGTCTGAACCTCATTTCTGATATACAATCGCCCCATTTCCGGAAACTCTTCATGCAGTTGAGCTTTATAGGACAATAATTTTTGTTTAGCCTGAACTTGAGAAACTCCCATTTCTTGGGCTAGCCTTTTTAGTGAAGGTTGATAATACCTTATATACAGCTTCTCGAGGTGCTCATGGGCCTTAGCATCAGTAAAGTCAATTTCGCCGTTCAACGAAGTTCTATATAATGTCAACGATTGCATTGCAGCCTTAACCGAAGAATTAAAGTCATCCGTTGTTAAGTACCCACTTACCTTAGGACTTTGCAAAAAAGAAGGTTGGATATTAGTTTCATGACACCACAAACATTTTGATGGCTTACCTCCATTGGAAAGGATATTATTTGCTCCCGAAATTCTCCTTCCCTGGGAATCATATACCCCAAACCTGGGCTGACCATTGGGCATAATATCCATAACTTCAAATTCTTTGATGGAATGTGTACCCTGCTCAATAGACCCGGAAAGCTCACTTGCTATATAGGATTGATTGTGGCTACCTGCATTAACAACTGGTAGCTGAATAATTCGATTTCCAAATGCCACCCCCGAGTTAATAACCGCCACAGAACTATCTAAATAAGACCTACCCTTTTTGTATAAATCAAATCGATCGGGTATACCCACAATTTTGTAATAATGGTTGGTGGTATTGAAAGTAGCGGCCACCCACCTACCACCGTCTATCCCTTGCTTCAGCTCAAACTCACCTGATTCTTTGAATAAGGAATTCAACTTTGTAATCTGCTCTAACGCTATTTGGTTAAATCCCATTTGGGAAAAATCAACATGCAATTTATTATCCTCCCATCTTGTACCGTTCTCCCATGAACCTGTTGAAAGTTCTGCACCTAAAAACGAAAAGCACCACCGCAAACCAACTTCAAAATCATTTTTGGTTTCCATGTCGTTCTGGTACCAAATAAGGGCAAGTTCTGAAGTTGAATCTTCCACTTCACTTACGTAAAGGGTTTCTTTCTTACAAGCTTCGAACAAAATCGTTATAAGCACAAAAAGTGTCGTTATCTGTAGGAAAGATCGCTTAGCCATTACTTTTACTAGTCCTGTAGAACAACAAAGAAAAGGTTAAAAACAAACCGATTAAGCCGTACAACCTTGGAAAATGAACAAGTGTATTAATTACTTTAGAACCGGGTATAGTCGGAATATGGTGAGGCAAAAGGTTAAAAGTTAACACTGCAAGTATCGCCATAGCGAGCAGTAAATTCCCTTCACCAAAACGAATTCGAATCCATAATAGCAGGATTGAAACGGGTGGAATTAAAAATAAAAAATGATAGGTTGCAGTTACTGGAAGCAAGGCCGAAAGCCCTAAAATCACAATGGACGGTAAAACAAAGGAATGCTCATGATCACTTTTTTTTCTGGACCACAAAACGGCAATTATGGCCAATATCCCAAGAACAAAGCCTGCTTTAAAAATGGGTTTTAAACCAGGCAAATTAATAACTGGTGCAGCATTAAAATTACTATCGGCAACAAAAAGATTAGCTAAAAGCGCATCCATTGATTGATAATTAAATGAGTGCTGCCCCTGGCCCTGAATATTGCCTTGTAGATGTTCTGACAAATGTTGGAAGAAATCCTGGTAAATGCCTACCCCTTGAAAAATAACCGGCGAAACCCAGAGTAACAATCCAACAAGGAAGGCCATCAGGCTGGTCTTTATCATTGTTTTTCTGTTGCCGTAAAGCAGATAGACTAGTGGAAAATATTTTAAAGCCACAGCCAATCCAATTAATGCCCCAGCCCCCTTCCACCTGCCTTCTTTAAGAATGAGCATAGCGACTAACAACATGGTGGTGAACATCAGGTAGGTTTGCCCAAGTCTGAAATTGGATGCCAGCGGAATGCAAAACAGACTAGTGAGTAATAGGGTATTTAGCCAGGAAAACTGAATCAATCGTTTCAACAGAACCACCAACAAGGCTAAAAACAAGACATTTAGCATCATCCAAATGCGTTTCGCAGTTAATTCCGTGAACCCACTTAATGGAAGCATTAAGTAGGATGTAACTGGTGGAAAAGGAGTAAACTTAGCCCCATGTTCTACACCGTTTTCAATTGCTTTTTGATTAAACTCTGAATCATTGTAAAACGAAAAGTCAGTGATTGAACGGGATATCAAAACAGAAGACGCATAATAATTGGAAAAGTCTGACCTTCCTTCCTGCCATCCGGGAATGATCCCTTTAATCGTGATAAATGTGAAACACAATAGAAGCCACAATAACAAGAAGACGTATTTAACTTTATACATTTAAATAATCCGAATCGCCCAAAGATATTGTTTCAAGTGACCCATCATTTCGTTAACAACATCTAAGACTTATCTTCGTGATTTCGATTCAAAGAATGTCTTGAAAAATAAGTTGAAGAATTTGTCCGCTGTCCTTATTGGATTGGTTTTTTCCTTTTTTATTCTTGAATTGGGGTTAAGAATTTACAACCCATTACCAGCAACTATTAAAGGCGATAAGGTTGTTTTAAGAGCTAACTATAAAATCGAATTTAAGAATAATGTCAACTCCAAATTACCTGCTCGTATTCAAGTAAACGGAAATTCACTTGGTTTTCGTGGACCGGAATTAACTTCTCTGCATTCAATTAAAGTGCTAACGGTTGGCGGAAGTACTACCCGATGTATGTATAGCCCAGATAAAATGACTTGGTCTTTTTTATTGGGTGAAAAACTTAAAAGCACTACCCCTAATCTCTGGCTAAATAATGCTGGGTTCACGGGTCATTCGACCTTTGGGCATATTAAACTAATGGAAGAGTATCTTATTAGATTCAAACCAGATGTGATTCTATTTTTAATTGGAATTAATGATGTAGAACGGGATGTGGAAGACACATTTATTCTTCAAGACTCATCTTCACTGAATAGCCCCATGGGAAAAATAAAATCGATTCTCTACAAAAGTGAGGTGGTTGCATTGGGGCTTAATATACTCAGATTTATCCAAGCAAAACAAATGAATTTAAACCATGATTTTGCCTTTGATCTTAGGGCAATAGGTGAATTGCGTATGGAAAAGGAAGACGAAAAAAGAAAACTGGAATACCAAGAAAAATACTTACCAGAATTCCGAATGCGATTACAAAAATTAATAGATCTGTGTAAAGCAAATAACATAAGACCTATACTAATAACACAACCAGCTTTGTTTGGGCCCGGATTAGACCCTAGTACAGATATTGACTTGCAAGAACTTAAATATAACGATATAAACGGAGGGCTAATGTGGAAGGTGTTACAGTTATACAATGCCTCTACATTGCAGGTGGCTAAAGAAAATCAGATTACAGCTATAGATCTGGCTTCAGAACTTCCTAAAGACAGTAAATACTACTGGGATTTTATCCATTATACACCAGAGGGAAACCAAAAAATTGCTGAAATATTAGCTTCCAAATTTAAGGTTGGGCTTAAAACTCCAGTAGAGTGAATCACATACCGCTAAGAGATTAAAGCCTTGAAGATATGCCACCCTTCTCTGACATGAACCTTGAACTCGGTAGAACTGTTAATTGAAATTAGTCTTTTAATAAGATAGTGCGGCCTAAAATAAAATAGTCGATAAGCTCTCAATTTTAATTTCTGAAGTTCTCGCTTGCTTAATATTCCAGTCCCCATCGTTACCTCATCGCCCGATTGATCCATAACTTTCAGCGACTCATCAATTATTCCTGCTTCAATGGCCTCTTCCCTAAATGAAGTGTTGGATCTCGGAACCGCTATATTAAAGGAGGCGTAGTCTGCATCAATCTCTTTGGCAAATTGAATGGTTCTTAATATAGAATCTTTTGATTGCCCCGGTACACCAATTAAAAATGTTCCCAGTCTCTTTATGCCGGCCTTAGCCGTCAATTGAAATGTATTTCTTATTTGTTCCAGGGTATAGTTTTTCTTATATTTAATCAGGTAGTCCTCGTCGGCAAACTCAACCCCAAACATAATGAGGTTGCAACCTGCTTGTTTCATCAAACCAATTTCCTCTTCGCCTAATACATCTACCCTGGAAAAGCACATCCACTTTATTCCAAAATTCGATTCAATCATCCATTTTAGTACGGCCTTTGAAACTAACTTCGACATGAAAAAAGTCTGATCGGAGAAGTAAATATACTTGTACCCCAGCTCTTTAATTTCCTTCAATTCTGAGATTATGCTTTCAGCACTCCGTGTCATATACGGCATTGTGGACATTATGCAGAAAGTGCATGGATACGGACACGCATAGTTGGTGAGTACGGTAGCAATTGGAAGAGCATTGGCAAACGGCATTCGATAGGCACGTTTATCAAACAAATGATGTTTCGGTACAGCCATTTCATAGTTAGAAATTCGTGTAGCCTCATTGGTTTTTGTTCCATTTTCATTTCTAAACACAATCCCGGAAGCCTTGGTAAAATCACCTGTAATCCATTTGAGTGATCCGTCGTTAAAAAAGTTGGTAATTATTGCATCAAGCCAAGGCCATTGTTGTAACAACTCCTCATGATTTTCAAGCAATGCGTCACCGGAAGCAAGAATAGAAACGTCTGGTAATTGCTTCTTAATGTTGTAATAAAATGGGGCATCTTCTTCAAGGGATACAGAACCAATTTGACCTATAATGAAGTCTGGAGAATACGTTGAAATTTGAGCGAGGGCCGTCTTTGTTTCTAACTTTTCTGCAATGCAGTCCAACACTTTTAGGTCAAACTCTTCTTCAGAAAAATGAGCCGTTTGCATAAGCAAGTCAACGGGTTGAGGAAGGTAGTAAGCCTTTGACACTTTAGAACAGTAGTAGTCCCTTATGTAGATCTTTTTACCCGGCGGGTTCAGGAATAATATTTTGGGCTGCTTACTCAAGTTTTAAATCGCAAGTAATTGTAACCCCAGTTTGCTTACCATAACTTTTGTCTTTGCCTTCCAATTGGGTTGGCCGGTAAGTTCATTTCTCTTTACCTGTACCCGATTATGAATATAGCGAACGGCTAGGTCATAAAAACGGTCTGAATAAGGCCTCTTAAAATCTATTTCACGATCGGTAGAGGTGAACCAATCGGGTTGTTTGGTAATCTCTGATTCGATGTCATCGTAGAGTCGGGTACCCTTTATCGGGTAGCTTTTGGTTATTGTAAAATAATCGGGCAGCGAGCTCTCTAAATACCTGGCTGTTGTATGAATGTCCTGAAGTGTTTCTCCGGGATAACCTACCATAATAAAAGTTCCGGTACTTATGCCTGCTGCCTTGGTGCGAATCAACATGTCCTTTACCTGGCTTACTTTCACCCTTCTGTCCATGGCGTCAATCACCTTTTGAGAACCGCTTTCAGCGCCAATCCAAACCCGAAAACAACCGGTTTCTTTCAGCCATTGAATGACTTTATCGTTCATTCTTTCAGCCCGGGTAATGCACTCATACTTTATTTTAATTCCGGATGCCAAAATTTCCTGATGGAATTCTTCCAACCACTTATGGCTTACTGTAAATACGTCATCAACGAACCAGAATGTATCGGGATTATATTCTTTGATCAATAATTGCAGTTCTTCGACTACACTTATTGCTGAACGCCTTCGGTAGCTCTGACCATAAACGGCAGTGCTACACCATTTACAGGTGTAGGGGCAGCCCCTTTGAGTACTTATATTCAAAGCACTTTCTCCGTGATATGTTTTCCAGGTTTCCAAGTATTTATGAATTGGGTAAGCCGATCGATTGGGCAACGGTAAGTTTTCCAATTCCTTCATTTTTACCCTGGGAGCATTCACCGTAAGCTCCCCTTCTTCTATATAGGCCAGACCACCAATTTCTCCAACCGATGAATTGGATTTTAAGGCCGTTACCAGTTCGCAAAAAGTTTCTTCTCCCTCTCCTATTATCAGGTAATCGGCTCCCGTCTTTAGGTAATTGTTTTTGTTATAGGTTATATCGGGTCCACCAAGTACAATTTTGGTTTCTTTTAAATTCTCGTTGTTTCGGATAAACCGGATAAATTCAATGACCTTCACCTTGGTCATCAAATTGGTATAAAAAGCGATGACATTGGGCCGTGTATTCTTAATGTGTTTTCTCAGTAAATCAGTTGAAGAGAAAGTTGTATCAAAAACATCATGCTCAACTCCCTTATTCTTTAAATAACCGGATACATAAAGAAGTCCTAAGGTCGGGTAAGGCCTCATAATGGACTTTTCCTTAGCATCTTCCTCCAAAAAGTAACCATGGGTTAACAGTATCTTCATTTTCTAACCTTTAAATCCATGAGGTAATGATCAGAAAAATTAGAAGCAAAGCTTAGCCTATCAATCAGGCTATCTAGTTCGCTGAATAACCGGAGCAACCAGGCTCTAGATTGAAAATACGATTCTAAATATGAAGGAGGAATAAAAGTGGCAATCGGAATTATCTCCGTAGGCTCAAAAATGTCCAGTGTTATTCTTTCAATTTCCTGAGGGCTATAATACCAGGTATTGACTTTCTCACCATCAACATCAGCAATTACGGGTCCATTAGAGTTTCGTCTAAACACTTGGTCAAATCTACCTTTCAGAAAAAAGTAGAAGCTTTCCCACCAGCAAAACCGACCTAAGAAAACAGCAATAAATCGCCCCTCCGGAGTCAACAGTTTCTTAACGTTAACAAGCGCATTTTTTAAGTCATGGTGGTCAACGCAGTTTAGTCCGGCAAAATTGGAAAATACAAGGTCATAAGGTTTTGCCGTATGCATTAGGTTCAACCTTCTTACATCCTGAACTTGAAAGTCAATGCTTCCCTTCAACTGAAGCTTGCTAACCTTTGACTTTGCTACTTCAAGCATGGCCATTGAAACATCGGTGCATACTACTTCATGACCCTTTTGAGCCAACCAAATGGCATCTTCCCCTGTACCGCCATTTAATTCAAGAATTCTCAGTGGTTTCTTTGGAAGTGATATATCCAGGTAGTTCCAAACCAATTGCCTTTGTAATTTTCCAATCGCAGAAAATGAAAAATTGGAATCATAGTTCTGGGCTGCAGCGTCAAAAGAACTCATAGAACTTCCTTTTCCATTCTTTTCAAATCTCTCCTATCCAGTTGGGTTGATAATTCATAATATGGGTAGAGTACAACAGATCGTAGGTTGGAAAGCATATGCATTGGATGTGATAACATGTTTTTTGCATTTTCAAGGCCCTGCTTTCTTCTCAACATTTTATGAATGTAGCGCTGGAGCTTTCGGTAATACTCGTTGGAATAAGTATTCTCGAACATAAGATCCAGGTCGTCGGAGTCCTTCCAGTTTGCTTTGTTTTCCAATTCCGATTTAACTCGTTCGTAAAATGGAGTTCCCGGCAAGGGATATGATACGGATACACCAATATTATCAGGCATCATTTCCAATACCATATCAATGGTTTTTTGAATGTCTTCCTGAGTTTCCTTCGGGTAACCAAACTGGAGAAAGTAAGCGACTTTTACCCCCTTGTGCTTCAATAAATTGGTTGCCTCTTTTATTTGTTCTACGGTGGTTCCTTTGTCCATAGCATCGAGGATTTTTTGACTCCCGGATTCTGCCCCAACCCAAACCTCATCCACACCTGATCTGGCCAAGGCCTCAATCGTATCTTCTTTTAGTAACAGATCGACCCTAGACTGGATAGTATACTTAAATCGTAGTTTCTTTTGGGTTACCAGTTTATTGAATTCCTGAACCCATCCCGGCTTTAATCCAAAAATATCATCGCACATCCAGAAATGTGTCGGTTTTGCTTTGCCAATGAGAAATTCAATTTCGTTGACCACGTTCTCCGGCGATCGGGAATTGTAACGGTTGCCATAAATGGGCTTTGCACACCAGTTGCACTTAAATGGACAGCCTCTGGTGGTTGCTAAGTTTAGCGAAAAATAACCGTTACCCTCCATCCATATTTCCCGGTAAGCATCGAAGTCCACCAAATCCCATGCGGCCATTGGTAGTGAATCAAGATCTTTAAGGACCGATCGCCTGGTTGTATTTATTGTTTGCTCTTCTTTCTTATAAATCAACCCTTTGATCGACTCAACCGAAGATTCTTTATCCAACGCATCCAATAACTCTATGAGCGTTTCTTCAGCTTCTCCAAGAAAAATGTAATCAGCACCATTTTCCAAATACAACTGACCTTGATCGGTAGAATCGGAACTGGAAATAGCAACCGGAATGTCATGCTTTTTGGCAATTGCGATCATTTGGAATGCTGCTTCTCGCATAACGGTTAAACACATTTTGGTCAGGTAGTTGAATCCGTCATCGTAAATGACCAATACATCAGGTTTAGACTGTTGAAGCCGAGGTTCAATACTAGAGGGATCATCAATTAGATTGGTATCGACAAATGAAACAGTATGATCGTTTTCTCTTGCGAAGGCAGCCGCAGTTAATGTTCCAAGTGGTGGGTAAGGTTGTTTCTTATTCCACTGTTTCGAATCCAATGGATAGAAATACGAATTAGCAAATAATACCTTCATCAAAGACCTAAATCAATGTTATGAATTTGCTCTATTTCTAATTTTCTTTTGCCAAAGGCATCTAACACTTTTTTCTGAAAATTCTGAGGATGATGCTTAGACACATAGGTTCTTGATTTCATGGCCAGATCAAAATCAGGTGGTTCGAAGTCCTCAAATTTTCGTTTCCAGACTTTTATGGTGATGTTCATAAAAAAGCGATCCAAAATGCGACCAATGGAACCGGAGAAGAATGATTCCAACAATTTCTTCATTCTCGTCACGGAGCTGGTTCTTGATAACCCTCTTGCTGCTTGATTCGGATAATAATCAACTATCCACTTATTCTCATTGCGAAATTTATCGTGCACCCCGTCATGAAAAAGCGGGATTAGAGTTAGCAACTCCGTGGCAGTAAAAACGTTCTGCTCTTCAATTAATAAATGCTCTGAATCGATAAAGTAATTGAGGCAGAAAAACTTCCTGGAATTAAAAAGGAATACTTTCTTAAAGAGTATGAGCAAGCTTCTACACAACCACAACCGACCCGGTTCGGTGATTACAAAATAATCAACATCTCCATCTGGTTCTAATACCCCTTTAGAGAGCGATCCTGAAATATATACCCCTTTAACAAAGGGGAAATTATAGATCAGTTTCCCCCTGGATAATGCTTTAGGCATTGCATTTTGCGCTATTTGCTCCTCCGCTTTTCTACTGGACTGATAGGAAACAGCAGACCTCAACGAAAAGTAATCTGAATCTTCAATGACAATATTGGCTTCAACTAAGGGGGCAACTAGGGTAGATAAATTACTGCTGTATTCAATGGAATTTTCCAATTCCACCCTGGAAATCGGATGGTCAAACAGATCAAAATAAAGCAAATAGCGCAACAACGATCGTTGATCCCCATTCAGAGAAATAGTCTGTTCTTTTAAAATTGATGATTTAAGCAATTCCCGGCGTTTATTCTAATTCAAATTTAATAGCTTTCATATCCAGAAAGCCATTTTGTTAAGAACTTACGTAAATGGGAAAATACACGTTGGTTAAAAGTTGGGCTATCCAAAGAACAAATACGCTATAAAAATTGCTGCGATAATTCCTACTGCGTCTGCAATAAGACCACACACCACAGTATATCGGGTTCTGGTTACATTCACGGCCCCAAAATATACAGCCAATGTGTAAAAGGTTGTTTCGGTTGATCCTTGAAACACCGCGGAAAGTTTTGCTGGGAAAGACTCAA
>CEQS01074326.1_pt1 | contig 23034 bp, 22 predicted proteins | sample 530981 | NCBI WGS metagenome assembly CEQS01 (sample SAMEA2621176, study PRJEB7988) | marine metagenome | biome: marine biome (ENVO:00000447); feature: mesopelagic zone (ENVO:00000213); material: "saline water (ENVO:00002010), including plankton (ENVO:xxxxxxxx)" | depth 800 m
TCTTTACCTAACCGCAAACCCCAATGGGGAAGCGGAAACCATAAAAGTTTTACTGCGACCCCGACCCAAAGTAAAGCGACTGAAGTTTGACTTTGGTTTTTCAGACATTGCCATAAAGGGGCGAGCGGCAAAGGGAAACATTCTTACCAAGCATGTAATTCATAAAGTTGAATTGAAAGAAGCTGGTGTTTCTACCCTTGGTGGAAGAAACATCTGGTGGGACGAAACTGTTCAACGCCTGAATACTGAAGGTAGGGGAAGGTTATTGGGAGAGTTTTTTGCAGAAGACAAAATACTGTCCGTAATGCAAAGCGGACATTACAAACTATCTGCTCAAACGATCAATACCCACTTCGATAGCGACATGATAATCATTGAAAAATATGACCCCAATAAGGTGTTTTCAATGGTGTATTTCGACGGAGACAAGGAAAACTATTACGTAAAACGATTCCTCCTGGAATCGACTGATAAGAAGACTTTGCTAATGTCTGAACATGAAAGTTCAAGATTGTTACTTATCAGTTCAGAGAAATATGCCAGGGCTAAGGTTATATTCGATAAGCGTACGAGTAACCGGGAAGATGAAGAATTTGAACTCTTTGATTTTATAAGTGTCAAAGGCCAAAAGTCTCAGGGAAACAGATTATCTTCTCACAAGGTGAAAAACGTGGTGGAAATTGCTCCTGTTAGAAAGGACCCTGAGGTGGAAGAAGTACCTGAAGTTGCGGCAGTTGAATCCGAATCGGATGCTGCTTCCGCTAAAGCTTCAACGGTTGAAAAAAATGAAGTAGTACAGGAACCGGAACCAAAGTCTGCCGAACCTGTAGTCGAAGTTACCAAACCTAAGCTGGTAGTTGAGGAAGTTAAGAAGGAGAAGAAGGTTGCTCCTAAACCCAGGAAGGAAAAAGCAGCTACGACTCCTAAACCCGAACCAAAAGCTAAAAAAACAGAACCGGATAGCGCCTCTGCTTCGCAACCGCAAAAGCCGGCAGGCGAACGCGGTGAAGCTACGGGCAACACGCAGAAAAAGGAACAGTCAGCAACCACTGCCCCAGTTAAAGCTTCTGGCGATACGAAGAAGGAGCCTAAGGTGGAAAAACCCAAGGTGGCTAAATCAAAGCCTGTTAAAGAGGAGGAAAAGAAGGTAGCTAAACCCACACCAGCCAAGGTGAAGGAGAAAAAAGAGCCTGTTTCTAAGGAATCGGCCAAGCCGAATAAGAAGGATGATGACATTCCACCGGAAGGGCCTGTTCAAATCACCCTGGATTTGTAAAATACTTCGTCTTTGATATGTGAATAGCCGCTAGTACAGATATTACAAACAAAAACGCTATTCTAATATGAATTCGTCATTCCGTAAGAATAGATGAGCCTGTTGAGGAACAAGACAGATGCGAACCTTCTTTACGGAATCTCATTGAATTTGTGTGGAGATTCTGCACAACTATCTCACTAAATCCACTTCGTGGCTTGGTTCGACTACGTTTGAGGAATGACGGAACTTTAGGCTAAATCAACTACCCACATTATTTCTCAGTATGGACTCAACCTATCCGATTCCTCAACCTACCTTTGCACCCGAAAACTATCGGGTAGATTATACCATGAAGACAAAGACACTTAAAAAGAATAAGGTCAACGTAATTACCTTAGGTTGCTCCAAGAATATTTATGATTCTGAAGTTATGATGGGGCAGCTCAAAGCCAACAACTTTGATGTACAGCACGAGAGTAACGACGGTGAAGCCTCAACGGTAATCATTAACACCTGTGGTTTTATCGAAAACGCTAAGCAGGAAAGTATTGACACCATTCTGGATTGGGCGCAAGCAAAAAAGGATGGGTTGGTAGATAAGGTTATGGTTACCGGTTGTTTGAGTGAGCGCTACAAAGAAGACCTGTCCGGTGAAATCCCGGAAATCGATTCCTGGTTTGGAACCAGGGAATTGCCTCGGTTGCTCAAAACGCTTAAAGCAGATTATAAGCACGAATTGGTTGGAGAAAGATTGTTGACCACGCCGACTCATTACGCCTATTTTAAAATAGCTGAAGGGTGTGATCGGCCGTGTTCATTTTGTGCTATCCCACTAATGAGGGGTAAGCATGTTTCCACGCCCATGGAGCAGTTGGTCGAGAGTGCCAAAAACTTAGCTGCTAATGGAACTAAAGAATTAATCTTAATAGCGCAGGACCTAACCTATTATGGCCTGGATATCTATAAAAAGAGAAACCTGGCGGAGTTGCTGGACCAACTTTCAGCAATAGATGGAATAGAATGGATTCGACTCCAATATGCTTATCCTTCCGGTTTTCCAATGGATATATTGGATGCCATAAAACGAAACGATAAAGTTTGCCTGTATCTCGATATGCCCTTGCAGCACGCGAGCTCCAAAATGCTTAAGGCTATGAAACGGGGTATTAATCGGAAAAAAACAGATGCTCTCATTCGTGAAATTCGAAAACAGGTTCCTGGTTTGGCATTAAGAACCACTTTGATCACTGGCTTTCCAGGAGAAACTCAGGAGGATTTTGAAGAAATGATGGACTGGGTGGAAGGAACCCGCTTCGATCGATTGGGATGTTTTACCTATTCTCATGAAGAGAATACAACAGCTTATGAATTAGAGGATAATGTTCCGGAAGAAGTAAAACAAGCCAGGGCCAATGCCATTATGGAGTTGCAAAGCGAAATTTCAAGAGAACTGAACGAAGCCAGGATTGGAAAAACCTTTAAGGTGCTTTTTGATCGAGTAGAAGGCGACTACTTTATTGGAAGAACGCAATATGATTCTCCGGAAGTGGACAATGAAGTTCTGGTTCACAAAAACGATGGCTACGCCAGAATCGGGGACTTTGCAACGGTAGAAATTACCGATGCCGAAGAATTCGATTTGTTTGGGAAGATGGTGTAACCTGCTTATTACCCCTTCATTTTTATTGGCTGACTCGAGCTTTTCCCGTAGGAAGGGTTGCGATTTAATGGTTAACTTGCGTAATAATTAAACCAAATAAAGCATGATACGTACCGCAGTCATTTTCTCCTTCATATTACTTCATGTTTCCGGAGTAGCACAGGATAAGAAATTAGATCCAGATCGCTTACCGGAGAACGTGTTTTTTGAGGAAACATTCGTAGACGACCGAAATCAATGGTCTGATTTTGACTTTGACGCTGCATCCGGTACAGTGAAAGATGGTAAATACCTTTTTAAAGGTAAGCGTTATGATAGAGGACATATTACGTTCGATAGCTATGCAATTGACCCAACCAGTGAGTTTTATGTAGAGACTTCGTTTAGGATAATATTGGGACCCGATAATCATGGGTCTGGCTTAGTATTAAATCATGGGAGTTATGAAAAGAATAGTGGTATGCGTTTTGAAATTGCACAGAACAAGTATTTTCAGGTTCTATTGTGGGAAAATGGAGAACTCAACAAATTGGTTTCCTGGACACCCTGCAAGTATGTACATACAGATTCGGAAAACAAGCTTGGAGTTTTTGTCCGCCATAAAACAATGGAATTCTATGTCAACGATTTTCTGGTTGCCACCATTGACAGACCCAAATATCAAGGCACGGACATAGGTTTCATAGTGGCCAGAAGTTCCATTATGTCTATAGATTATTTTAGAATTAGATACAATTCGGAACCCATTAGTGAAATAGACCACCCTGTCAATGGGTATTCAAAGGTCCCATTAAAAGGCGGTATAAATAGTACCGTTTATGAATCGGATGCGGTAGTAAGCCCCGATGGGCTTGCTATATTCTTTACTCGAGGAACAAATCAGGGTTTTATACACGTTGAGAAAAGAAAAATCATGTATGCGGAAAGGGTGTCGAAGCAAGCAGATTGGAGTAACCCCAAAGAGCTTCCCGAACAAATAAATCAAGGTGGAAGACCAAAGGTGGTAGGTGTAAGCGCCGATAAAAGAAAGCTCTATTTTACAGGAACTTATGCGGAAGGAATAAGATTACATGATAAAGGTATTTCCTTATCGGAATTTAAAGATGGAAAATGGACAGCCCCTCAAACATTAAATATTGAAGGCTTTACTAACCTGGATTATTTTGAAACGTATTCGGTTAGTGCTTCAAACCGAATTATGATATTGGCCATTCAGGATGAAACTTCCATCGGAGAACTTGATTTGTATGTGAGCTTTTATGATGGTAAATTGTGGTCAAAGCCCAGAAACCTAGGAAAAAAGGTCAATTCTTATGCGGATGAAGGTTCGCCATGTTTAGCTCCTGATAATGTAACCCTCTATTTTACATCCAATGGAAGACCTGGATATGGAAAGGAAGATGTGTTTGTAACCAGAAGACTTGACAATACCTGGAGCAATTGGACAACGCCTAAAAACCTGGGGCCGGAAATCAACTCAAAATTTGAAGATTCCGGATTAAAGGTTGATGCAGATGGGTTTTATGCTTACCTAGAGCGTGATGGTGGAAATGAATTGCAGACCGAGCTATGCAGGATTCAAATTCCGGAATATGCCCGACCCGAACCCGTTGTAATTGTTCATGGACGCGTGTTGGAAATGCCTGATGAAAAGCACTTGGGGACCGAGATCTACTATGAGGATTTGTTTTCGAATACCATTGAAGGCTATGCTGAGTCCAGTTCTGAAGACGGCTCATTTGTACTGGTTTTGCCAACCACAACAAAATATGGGATCTCAACCGAAGCCATTGATTATATGGTTGAAAGCCCTGTTATAGATTTTTCAAAGAAAGAAACCATTGGATTTTCGGACACCACTGTTAAGGTATTGTTGTATCCATTAGGAAAAGGTCAAACAGCAAAGCTCAATAACATGCATTTTGACCCTGCGAAATATGAAATCCTTCCCGAGTCTGAGGCCGAATTAAAGCGTTTGTACAAGATTCTTCTCGATCATCCCGATATGAAAATTGAAATTCATGGCCATACCGAAGTGGCCAGAAAAAAGGGAAGCGAACAATACCTTATTAATCTCTCTGAGAATAGGGCTGGAGCCATTAAGAATTACCTGATTGAGCTAGGCATTACGCAGGATCGAATGACTACGGTTGGACACGGTGGGAAAGATCCCGTTTCCACGGATCAGAATCTAAATAGAAGGGTAGAGATTAAAATTCTGAACCTCTAATTTACTTGAAGCCGTCTAAAAACTCTTGGGCACAAGCCGTTAAATGTTCACGTTGCGCATCATTCAATCCATGATGGCAAGCCATTAGCATTCCACCACGCATTACCTGGTCGGTGTTTGGTGCACCTCCCGGGGCCATTCTATATTCCACGTTTTTAAAGAGAGGTTGACGAGCAACATTTCCGGTAAACACAGTTCGTGTTTGAATCCTGCGTTTTTCCATAAAAATCTGGAATTCCCTTCGGGTAAACGGAGCATCGTCTTTTATTGTTAATGCAAAGGCTAACCAACCGGTTTTTGAATTTGGAAATTGGTTCGGCAGAATAAACCATTCTTCGTATTGTTTGAAGAAGTTCATCATGTAGTCGTAGTTCTTTTCACGCTCGCTTATGTTGAACGCCAGTTTATCCAATTGGACCAATCCAAATGCCGCACCCATTTCAGAAGGTTCAAGGTTGTAACCTAAGGCTTCAAAAACAAATTTGGCATCGTAGTCTATTCCATCGACCTGCACGTCGAATCGGTTTTCAATTTTCTCAGATTCTACGAATAGAGAAGAAGACCTTCCCCAACTTCGCAATAGTTTGGCCCGGTCATTTAATTCATCGGTATTTACGCAAAGCATCCCCCCGTTTCCTGCGCAGTTGATCACATGAGATCCGTAGAAACTTGTAATTGAGATATCAGAGTGTTTTCCTGAACTTTCACCATTTATGGTAGCGCCCAGGGTATCAGCAGAATCCTCAATTACCTTTAGGTTATATTTTTTGGCCAGTGCCCCCAATTTATCCCAGTCCGGTACATTACCAATTAGGTTAGGAACAATTAAAGCAGAAGTTTTATCGGTAATCATTTCCTCTACCTTATCCGCGTCAATGCAAAAAGTTCCCGGTTTCACATCAACAAGAACAGGAACCAATCCGTTTTTAATTTGGGGAGCAACTGTGGTTGCAAAGGTTAATGCCGGAGTAATTACCTCAGACCCTTTAGGCAAATCCAAAATCTCTACTGCCAAATACAGAGCAGAAGAACCCGAATTTACCATAATGCCATGCTTCTTGTTGAACAATTTAGCAACCCGTTCTTCCATTTTTCGAACGTGATCACCCATTTGAGTTGAAGTCCTAAGAACGTGAGTTACCGCTGCTATTTCTTCTTCTCCGTGAACGGTGCAACCATAGGGTACATTAACGTCTTCCATCTGTTATTCTGTTTTCTTATTGTTTAATAACCTGATTCATTACTCCAGTTCTACTTTCCAGCGTACATGAATACAAGCGCGCGAATTTACATCAGCTTTGCCTTTATTACAATTCAGTTTTTAGATCGTTCAAAAAGTCGTCAACATTGGTAAATTCAAAGTCGGAATATTCACTAAGAAATTTCCCTGTTTTAAGCCCACCCTGTAAGGGACGGTCTGCAGGAGGGTTGATCGTTTCAGTAGAAACCGGAACAATCTTGACCTTATCGCTTGGGAAATACTGCAATATTTTTTGAGCCAGTTGAACCCGGTTTACATAATCGGTACTGGCAATGTTATAGATTCCTGATTTATTATCTGAAATTAATAAGTACAGGGATCGGGCAATATCGTAAGCATTAACCGGAGTAGCGTACTGATCAAATGGAAGCTTTAACTCCATTTCTTCTCCCTTGTTGATGTTGTCAACCAGGCGCATGATAAAGTTCTTGTTCCTTGCTTCTCTGCCATAAACGTTGGTGATTCTAATGGATAAGTTTTCAGGATTAGATGCCAGCGACAACTCTTCTCCTTTTAGTTTGTGCCTACCGTAAATGCTAATGGGGTTTACATCGTGCAACTCGTCGTAAGGCCCGTTTGCACCATCAAAAACATAATCAGTGGAAATAAAGATGAGTTTGGCCCCGGTTCGTTCTGCAATGCCAATCAGGTTTTTTGTGGATTGAACCGTTTTTTGATAGCTTTCCTCTTCGTGATCTTCGCAATAATCTACCCAGGTTAATGCTCCACAATGCAGTATATAATCAGGGCTAAAGGCTTCGAGGTCAAAGTTCTCTTTCTTTTTCGGATTCAGCGTATCAAATAGAACCGTATAATCCAGTGGGTACGAGAGATGGGAACCAATAACATTCCAACCCTTTTCCTTAAAATAACGGTAGCAATTGCCTCCAACCAATCCTGAAGCTCCGGATATAAATACCTTCATTTATTCTGTTTTTTGTCGCTTAACTTTTGAAAGTGCCAAAAATATGCTTAGTGGACTACACGTGACCTTTTTGTCTGCAAAATGTAGTTAACAATAGAAAAAGTGGTATAATTGCATAGAATCCATTACACAACGACTCGGATTCTCCACAAAAAACATACTTCAGGATATAATAATTCTACAAGAGTCCTTTTAATTAATTACACACTTTATGTTTGATATTGAAGAGCTTAAAAGCAAAAAGCTCGATGAATTAAAGGAAATAGCCAAAGGTTTGGATATTTCAAGACCAGAGAAAAAGAAGCAGGAATTAATCTATCAATTGTTGGATGCTCAAGCTGTAAAAAAGACTGAACAAAAGTCAAACAGCGGTACTCCGGCGGATAAACCAAAACGTACACGATCCAGGGTAGCTCCAAAGGTCGAAAAATTAGGTAGTTCAGCGGGTACTCCTGCAAGTGCCCCCGCTAATGATGCAGGTGGCACGCAGAAAGAACCGGAAGCAACTAAAACGCCAGAAAAAAAATCAAGAGAAACCAAAGCTGAAGAAAAGCCTAGCGCCTCTGCTTCGCAACCGCAAAAGCCGGCAGGCGAAAGCGGTAAAGCTACAGGCGGCACCCAGAAAAAGGAGGTAATAAAAAACCCGGATTATAAACCACATGTAAACCCAAGTGCCGAAGAACAAGAGGCAGCTAAAAAAGAGAATAAACCACAACAGAACCAACAAAAGAAACAAACCCATAACAATCAGAACAGGGGCAATCAGAATCAAAGAAATCAGCAACAGGGAAATCGAAACCAAAACGGAAATGGTCTAAACCCGGGTGGCGACAGAAAACAGGCTGAAGCCTTTGAACGCTATGATTTTGGAGAGTTGGTAGTAGCCGAAGGAGTGTTGGAAATCCTAGGTGATGGTTATGGATTTCTTCGATCAAGCGATTATAACTACCATGCATCACCAGACGACATCTACGTTTCTCAAAGTCAAATCAAGTTATTTGGACTCAAGACTGGTGATAACGTAACAGGTTCTATTCGTCCTCCCAGAGAAGGCGAAAAGTACTTTCCGTTAATAAAGGTTGATAGTGTTAATGGGTTGCCGTCGGCTGACATAAGGGATCGAATTCCATTTCAATTTCTTACTCCGCTTCACCCTGATGAAAAACTAAAACTTACCGGTCATTCAAAAGATAGTTTATCTACTCGTTGTATTGACCTATTCACACCCATTGGTAAAGGACAGCGTGGATTAATTGTTGCACAGCCTAAAACCGGTAAAACCATGTTACTTAAGGATGTTGCAAATGCCATTGCTTCTAATCACCCTGAGGTGTATTTGTTGGTTCTTCTTATTGACGAACGTCCGGAAGAGGTTACCGATATGAAACGAAGTGTACGTGGCGAAGTTGTTGCCAGTACCTTTGATGAACCGGCAGATAAGCACGTTAAAGTAGCAAACATTGTTTTAGAAAAAGCAAAGAGATTAGTAGAGTGCGGACACGATGTAGTTATCCTTCTGGATTCCATTACACGTCTGGCAAGAGCATACAACACGGTTGCTCCTGGATCGGGTAAAGTGCTTACCGGTGGTATCGATGCTCACGCATTGCACAAACCAAAACGATTTTTTGGTGCTGCCAGAAACATTGAAGATGGTGGTTCTTTAACCATAATCGCTACGGCCCTTACCGAAACCGGATCTAAAATGGATGAGGTTATTTTCGAAGAGTTTAAAGGTACCGGTAATATGGAGCTGCAATTGGATAGAACCATTGCAAATCGTAGGGTTTATCCAGCAATTGATTTGGTTGCTTCCAGTACACGTAGAGACGATTTACTCCTGGATAGCGCAACCATGCAACGAGTTTGGTTATTGCGTAAGCACTTAAGTGATATGAACCCCATTGAGGCCATGGAATTCCTTAAGAGCAGGATGAATGGAACCCGATCCAACGAGGAGTTCCTGATTAGCATGAATGGCTAGTCATCCATGAAGCATTTGCTTGAATAGTACTGCAAAATGAGTAATAAAACTTTGTACGCTGTGGCTTTCGCCGTTGTTGGTATGGGGTGTCGCATGTTGGTTTTTATGTTAGGCCTGGAAATGACCTGGTCTACCCAGCTTTACTTTCTGTTTCTGTTACTGGCTATATTTTTTGGAGTAAGGGAATATTTCAGGGCAAATGTTAGCAGCAACTTTGTGCAACTTTTTAAATACGGAGCTCAAATTGGTGCCCTGTTTTCTTTATTAGTATCGGTATTTACCTACATTTTCTACCGTTTTATCGATGTATTCTTTTTTCAGGAAATGATTGATGAGCGAATGGCAAACATCAATAATGCAGAAGCAACTGCCCAGCAAATCGAGAATTATCGTTCCAACCTGGAAATGGTTTTTAATGCCAATACACAGTCTATGGTTACCTTAATCAGTTTTGTAATGCTTGGATTGACCTATTCAGCTATAGTGTCGGTAATCTTATCAAAGGTTCCCTTTTTTGCCAGGGGATTTAAGTAGGTATTTAGATCAAATTCCTTCCGAATTCATCAATATCAACTCCATCGAAATTACCGGAGGTCATCAATAATAAATTCTTGTTGTTCCAGTCCACGTTTTTTAGCATGCTTATAAGCTCAGCTGAATTGCTGTAAACTTCAATGTTTTCGTTACCAAACCCCGCTTTAACCTCTTCTATACTAATGGGAGGTAATTTTTTGTGTTTGAGGGTTTCAGGACTAAAGTAAACGATAGCCCGATCAGCTGTGTCCATGCTTCCGCTGTAGTGACTTAAAAATTCCTTGTTGAGCGAACTAAAGGTATGAAGCTCCATACATGCAATCAATTCACGGTTTTGAAACTGATTTTTAACTGCTGCCGTGGTTGCTTTAAGCTTAGAAGGGGAGTGGGCAAAGTCTTTATATACTGCTGAACCTTGAGTTCGTTTTACCAATTCCAGCCTTTTGGAAGCACCAGTAAAGCTTTGAAAGGCAGTCAAAATCTGCTCATCGTTCAAATTCATAAGCCGTAAAACTTCCCAGGCTCCTTTTAGGTTTTGAAGGTTATGGATTCCAAAAATCTCCATGGCGTAATTCTTCCCGTTATAATGAATGCTGGTTACACCATTCTCAATACTATGTTCCGGAGTTCGATATTCTATTTTAGAATTTGGATTATCTGATTTTTCGGCAATTTGTTTCACGTTTTCATCTTCCCCACAATAAACCAAAGTACCTTCAGCATCAATTTTATCGATGAATATTCTAAACTGGTCAACATAATTGTCGAATGTGGGAAATACGTTGATGTGATCCCAGGCTATACCACTAATAAGCGCAATATTGGGTTGGTAAAGATGAAATTTGGGTCGCCGGTCAATGGGTGAGGAGAGGTATTCATCTCCCTCCAGTATCATGTATTTGGCTGTTTCTGTAATCTTTACCATGTTGGTAAAACCTTCCAACTGCGCACCAACCATAAAGTCAACGTCAATGCCGTTCTTATTTAATACATGAAGGATCATGGACGTGATTGATGTTTTGCCATGTGAACCACCAATCACAACACGAATTTTGTTTTTAGATTGCTCGTAGAGGTATTCTGGATAACTAAAGATCTTTAGACCTAATTCTTGTGCCCGAAGCAATTCGGGATTATCCTTTCGGGCATGCATACCCAGTATTATTGCATCTATCCCGTTATGGATTCTGTTACTGTCCCAGCCCATTTTGTGAGGCAGCAAGCCTTTTGCGTCAAGCCTCGATCTTGAAGGTTCAAAAACTTCATCATCCGATCCGGTAACGTGATATCCAAGGTCATGTAGTGCCAAAGCCAGGTTGTGCATGGCACTTCCACCTATTGCAATAAAGTGTACAGTCATCTAAATAACATTTTAAACGAACTTAACTTTTGTTAGCGCTTGGCTAGTGCTGGTCATGTGGTTTTTTGAACAGCTTACTGTTACATTTGAATTTTCGATTCTACGTGAAACTATCTACCGTTCAGATTCCCTTTTTGTTTGTCCTCTTAATGTGGCTGCCGTTCATTATTGAATATGTTTTTCAAATCGAATTGGCCTGGTTGGGAATTTATCCCAGAACCTGGTCTGGATTAAAAGGAATCTTGTTTGCTCCATTTATCCATGGAGACATCAATCATTTAATGAATAATTCGGTTCCTATGCTGGTGTTAGGAAGTTTGACCTACTACTTCTACAAACCCATATTCTACAAGGCCTTCTTTAATATCATTTTTTTCGGAGGACTGATAACCTGGTTTATTGCCCGTGATTCCTTCCATATTGGTGCTAGTGGGGTAATATACGGCCTAGCTTCTTTGCTGTTTTTTAGTGGAATGTTTAGGAAGTCGTACCGACTGGTAGCTGTTTCCCTGTTGGTTGTTTTTCTGTATGGGAGCATGGTTTGGGGAGTATTACCCCTTGAAGAACGGATTTCCTTTGAATCACATTTGGCTGGCGCCGTAGTTGGTTTTGCAATTGCCTTTAGGTATCGAAAATGGTTGTTTGTCGAAAAGAAAGTTTATCAGTGGAAAAATGATGAGGAGGACATTAAGCTGCTGGAAGCTAAATACGGCGAGCGGTTTTGGGAAAACCCACCCATTGAAGATCAACAACTAACCATTCGTTATTTCTTTCGGTCGAAGGAAGAGGAAAGTTAAGGATTATTTAAAACTCCTCAACGATTTGCTTTACCCATTGATCAACACGCTCTTCTGTTAATTCGTCCTGGTTATCATCGTCAAGGCAAAGCCCAATAAAGGTATTATCATCGAGTTGAGCTTTGGACTCATCGTGTTCATACCCTTCAGTTGACCAATGGCCTATGATCTTAGCTCCGTTTTCTTCTGCTAGTTTTCCAATGATTCCTATTCCATCACAGAAATAAGTGCTGTACCCATATTGATCGCCCAGCCCAAATAAGGCTACCGTTTTTCCAGTTAGGTCTAACTTGGAAAATGAATTGTAAAAATCGTCCCAGGAACTTTGGAGTTGACCATCGTGCCAGGTAGAAAGGCCAAATACCAATTTGTTGTAGTCCAAAATTTCAGGTCCTTCAATGTCATAGACGTCGAAAACATCAACCTCATACCCTATAAGGCGTTCCTTTATCATTTTGGCCACAATTTCTGTACAACCAGTATCTGAGCCAAAAAACAATCCGATTTTTTCCATTTTTTCTTTCTGAAACTACTGAGTCACAATTCAGTTCAATCCATTTGGATAGAATTGAATCATGAATCTTTCAGTCATAAAAAAGCCCTTCCACAAATGCGGAAAGGCTTTTTAACGATCTTATTTATTCCTTAGTTCATTCCTTTTTCCTTAATTCGAGCAGCTTTTCCTCTTAATTCTCTTAAGTAGAAAATTCGAGCTCTTCGAACAGAACCAACTTTATGAATTGTAATGTTTTCAATGAATGGAGAGTAAACAGGGAAAATTCTTTCAACTCCAATTCCATTAGAAACCTTACGTACTGTAAACGTTTCAGAAGAACCAGAACCCCTTCTTTGGATCACAACTCCACGAAACTGCTGAATTCTTTCCTTGTTACCTTCTCGGATTTTATAATCAACACTTACTGTGTCTCCAGCCTTAAATTCAGCTTTTGATTTTCCTTCTGCTGTCATTGCAGCTTCTGCGTCACGAATGATCTGATCCATGGTGATAATATTAACTCTTCAAATTTGAGTTTGCAAATGTATGCAAATCAATCTTTATATTATCCGACTTTTTAAAAGAAATTTTATTCTTTTAGCAGGTCGGGTCTTCTGGTCTGAGTCCTTTTCTCCGCCTGCGTTTGCCTCCATTCGTCAATCTTTTTAAAGTCGCCGGAAAGGAGCACTTCAGGCACTTTTTTTCCATTCCATTCTGCGGGACGGGTGTAAACCGGTGGAGAAAGCAATCCGTCCTGAAAGGAATCGTTTAATGCAGACTGCTCATCGGAAATCACTCCGGGGATTAATCGAACCACACTGTCAATGACGGCACAGGCCGGAATTTCACCACCTGTAAGTACAAAATCTCCAATTGAAATCTCTTGGGTTACATAGGTCTCTCGGATTCGTTCGTCAATGCCTTTGTAGTGTCCGCATAAAAAAATAAGCGATTTGGCGGAGCTTATTTGATTGGCCATGGGTTGTGAAAAAACTTGTGCATCGGGTGTCATAAAAATTACTTGGTCGTAGTTTCTTTCAGCAAGTAGTTTATCGAGTACCTTAGAAATGGCTTCGCATCCAATTACCATTCCTGCTCCACCTCCATAAGGGGCATCATCAATGTGGCGGTATTTGCCCTTTCCATAATCATGTAGATCGTGAATAACCAACTCAAGTATTCCCTGATCCTGAGCCCTTTTAAGTATCGATGTATTTAGCGGGCTGTGAAGTAATTCGGGAACAGCAGAGATAATGTCAATTCGCATAAAAAGATTTAAGTCAAAATTGACAAAGACCAACTAAGGGTTAATGGTAGCGTATTGGTTTTCGATTTTTCGATTTTCAACGAACAAATCCTTACCGAACTGAATGATTTCTTTGGCTTTAACAGAATTTCCGTTGTCGTTGTAATAGTTCGATAAAGCAATTATTCCGTAAATCAGAGCATCTTTTATTGTTTCATCCGGAATTACATCACCGCCCTTGTATTTGTCCTCTATTTTAGGCCAATACTGGTCAACCAGCTTTTGTCCTTCTGCATTCTTAGAAAGTAACATGTTCGCCCCAACCAATACCTGAATTTCAGCGACCGAAGGGTCTACCTTGGCCAGCTTCTTACCCCAGGAAGCTGCTTTACTATACTTATCTTCGTTGTATTGATAAAGTACTTCTTCCAGAGCGGTAGTTGTTAGTTCATTAAAAAACTCAACATTATCTTCTAATTCAAAGGTTGCTATATCTTTTTTGATACACTTAGCGTGGTATTTTCTTGCCTTTGCTGCATATTTCAAAGCATCTTTCAGCGGATTACCTCCAGCAGCCATATACTCGTCTTTTAACTCTTCATCGTTGTAGATCTTAATGGCACACATAGAGACATACAGGTAGGGCTCAGGATTTGATCTGAACTCTTCCTTTTCCGTCATTTTAAGTGCTTTATAATAACAGTCGGGATACTTTTCCAGAAGATATAGGTCAAATAATTTGTCCATATCTCCGCCAATGACCTGAGCCTGGCTGGGTATATTGATCATTAATAGAAAACCGGTAATGACTAGTACTAAATATTTCATGTTCCTATACAGTGTTTATTCAATTTGCAGGGCTTTAAAAGCACCACATTTTGCGGCAACAAAGTGCCAAAGTTCATCAAAAAAATTTGCAGTAAAAAATTCTTACTTAAAAAAGGGCTATTATATATTTGATAAAGACCTTTATTTTGCCACAAATTCAAAATGCCTGCCAAAGTCAGGAATCGAATGTATGAGTGAGAAAATAGAAATTAAGAAGAGTGGGAGCGGGGCGGTTATTTTTATTGCCGGAAAAATGAAGAATTGGCACGAGTCGGTACTATTGGCCTGGTTAGTTCTTTGGACGGTTTGCGGTATTTACATCATGTATTCCTTCTTTCAGATCACGAATCAGGACGAAAAAATGTTTCTTCTGGTCTATCTGGCCTTTTGGGCCTATTTTGAGTATATGGCTGCCCGGGCCTGGATTTGGCGCCGGAAGGGGAAGGAAATCCTTAAAATTGGAGAAGGCCGGCTGGAAATAAGAAACAATCTAAAGGGCTTTGGAAACCCCAAGACCTATTTCATTGACAACATAAAAGATCTAAAAGTCAATACTTCCAATAGCAATAATTCTTTTGCCGGTACTTACAATAAGTCGTTCTGGATTGTAGGTGGAGGCTCTATCGCGTTTACTCACCTAGGAAAAGAGGTGATTTTTGGCAGGCAACTGAATGCGGAAGACTGTCAGAAGGTATTGACCGCTCTTCGCAAATACTTTAAACGGAAAAAGTAGGTGCTGCTGTGGATTAACTAGTCTCTTTGTCATATTGAGTGATTCTTTGCAAAAAAAAATAACTCTGTTGAGCTCCTTCGTCGGTTGTATCGAAATGTAGATTTGACTACTGTCGTTTTCGATACTAATCCAGCTTGCTGGATTCACTCAAACTGACAGTTCTCACAATTAATTACTCAGCTAAAAGTAAACACGGCCGTTTTTACCTTTTTGGTGTTCTTTCCCTCCTGAACTTCCTCTAAAATCAGAGAATCGGACTCGGGTTTTTCAAATACTTCCTTCAGGTTGTGTACTCGTCCAATGGGTATGTTTTGTTCTATGCAGGCGTCAAACAATGCACTCGATTCCCAGTTTTCAATTTTTGAAGTTAAAAATTGATTCAATTCCGATCGGTTTTCAACTCTTAGTTGGTTGCTTGCAAACGATTTGGAAATGGGCACACCATCCAATAATTCCATTAAGGAAGCAAACTGCTTTTCAGAACCCACCGCCAGAATGACCTTCTTGTTATCCTGCGTAATAAAAATATCTCCGTAAGGTGCAATGTTGGGATGCTGGGTGCCAATGGGTTTGGGGATGTGATTTTCCATCAGGTAATTACTTGCCTGATTGGCCAGGGAGGCTATGGCACTGTCGTAAAGCGATACGGAAACGCAAACCGGTTTCCAACCTTCCAACAGAGCAACCAGAATCCCCTCTTTTAATTGGTGGGCTGCAAATAAGTCAATAAAGGCAACCGGGAGTTTTGAGAGTGTACTTTCAGCCGTTCCCGTCATGGAAATGTAGCCGGTTTCGGCCTGAAGGATTACATCAAAAGCGGTTCGTTTTACATCTTTCCCAAATCCGGTTATCTCTCCATAAATGATGTTGGGGTTAATCTTTTTACAATCTTCATAGGCCAGTTTAAATTTTTGGGCATCACCGGCTTTGAAATTGCTAATCAGGATATCACTTTCCTGAATGAGGCCGACAAGAGTTTCATAATCCTCTGCATCTTTAAAATCGAGGAACTGAACCCGTTTGTTGTAGTTAGCAGAAGCGTAATAAGCTGATATTGAATGTTCAGCTTTTTCAGAACTCAACCTCCAGTTGCGGGTAACATCACCACCAGTGGTTTTATTCTCAACCTTGGTAACCGTAGCTCCCAATTCACTAAAGAAGGAACCTACCTGTGGCCCGGCCAGGACCGAAGCTATTTCAAGGATTTTGAGTTCTGAGATTTTCAATTTATAAACGGTTTTACCATACAATGGTAATAACCATTTATAAGAAATCAAATGACCCTCATTCTATTATTACGTTTATTGTGCTCAACCTCTGCCAAACCAAGGGCTTCCAAAAGAGGTGGTAGGTACATTCCAACCCGGCCGCGGAGCCCTTTTTTTAATCCATACCAGCCACCAACAGGGTTGTCTACCGATCGGCCCCAGTATTCGATGGTATTCTCTTTGGCCTCTGCTTTTTCATCCTTGCTACCTAGTAATACCCAATCGCCATTTTGTTTTAGCATTTCATACATGTCATTTATTATCCGGGCATCGTAATGCAAAATGGTTTTGCCTACGGTGCACACAATAATTTCCCTTCCATCCTTTTCGTCGATATACATTTCGTATTCGGAAGACAGAGGTGGTGTTTGTAATTTCCAGGGGTTTTCTTTAGTCCGTTTTTCCATGATTTTAGTTTTTTGTGTTAGCAATTAATTCAGCTTCTCTTTTTAGATCGGCTGCGTATTGTTCAAACGATTCATCGAAGGAGGGCAGGTATTTGGCATACATGGGAAACATTAATCCGCCTATTTTTTCTGACATGGAAAATTGAACGGAGTTATCCTTGTTTACCGTTAGGATATAAACCCGGTTTCCCTTTCCATCTCCCCAAATCATCATTTTTTCGGGCTCAGCCTCCTTGATTTTTAACTTAAAGGTCCGGGTTTCATCCAAGGTAGATTTTAACCTTATTTTTTCTCCCTTTCGTATTTCACCTTCAATGGAGATAACGGTTGAGTTCCAGCGTGGGAAGTCAGATGCATTGGTCAGAAGTTTCCAAATAATAGCAGGGTCCGATTCAATGCGAATGCTTACAGAAGTTTGTCTGTTAAAAGTATTTTTAATGGTTGTGGCTTTTCCATCCTGAGCCATAGTGGCAGTTACTGTCATAATCATCAATGTGGTAATTAGGTATTTCATTTTGTTTCAATTTACCTTTTGACGATTGGGCAGCTAAAAACGATAGGATTTTATCCGTCTTTTTTTAAATACGCTTCCATTACCTGTCTATTGTGCTCTAAATGATGGAGTTGCAGAGTGGCTGCTTTTGAGGTAAAAGGATCAATTCCCTTAATAATTTCGGCTCTTAGGTCAAACAGTTTTTCCTTGCCTTCCTTTTCGGCATCCCGGGCCATTTTTATTTTTACGATTTCCTCTTGTGCATTCTGTTTGGGATTAAAAATTCCATTGAGTTCGGTACATTGGTGACAGATGCCTTCTTTTTTAATTAAGGAACACCTTTTTTCGAAGATTCTAATCATGGTTTCCCGTCCGGTATGCAGGTAGTACTTAATCATGGCTTCGGTTTGGTCCATGATTAACGCAATTTCTTTTATTCGGAAATCATAAATTTCTTTGAGCAACAGAACCAAATGTTGTTCCAGGGGAAGCGATTTGGAGATGCAGGTAAAACACATGGCAATGTGTTCTTTTATCTCGAACTGACCCTGAGGTGATGTTTGCCTGATTTGCATGGCTTCCTGAAAAAACTGCTGATTGGTCAACGCTTTTTCCTTGCAGATATCCGAAACATCTTCGGTCCATCGATTCCTGGCCCTTAAATTGTCTTTGGCCAGGTTAGCTGCAATGGAGAAAACCCACGTTTTTAAGGAAGATTCCCCCTGGAAAGTATCCAGGCTGGAGTAGGCTTTAAGGTAGCTCTCTTGCACAATATCCTCCGTATCTTGTACACTGGCCGTAATTCGAAGAATAAAGGATTTTAATTGTCCACTAAATTCTTCAAACTCCTGAGTTAATGCATCTGCGGTCATGGCTTATTCCTCTTCTTTTGAGCTGTGTATTTTTTGATAGACCGAAACAAACCAAAAGATACCAAAACTGCACATTAAGAGTCCAAGGCCCCCGAAGAATATTCCAATTGTATATAGGTGTTCCATAAAGAGATATTTTTTGTAAAAATATTAGATTGGGTCGGTTTTAATCCAAATACTGGTAATCGATTCCAATTTCAAGAGCAAGCCATATGATGACAAGTAAATACAAAAGAGACTGGGCTTGGAGAAGCCTTACCTGTTGAATGGCATTTTTGATTCGATTAGTAAGCACTAATGCAATAATCTGAAAACCGATTACCCCAATAAGAATAAGAACGTTCATTCTTGCTTCCCAGCCGTAGTTTAGGGATAGGATTTCGGCTCTTGTTAGTATAACTATGATAATCTCGATTGAGATCAAAAGCCAATAAACAATTTGGAAGGTTTTTTTGTTAAGATTCATTTGTCTTTTAGCGGCCGTTAGTAACTGTTATTCTCGCTCTTTTCTTAGAAAGAAGACTTTAGCATGTCCATCACCATTTGATACATCAAATACTTCCCAACCTTCAGATTCCAATTCGGTCACTTTTTTCAATAAGGGACCATACCAGAAGTACCCAGCCTCTCCTTTATCACAGTCAACTTTTTCTTTTCTTCCATCACCATACGAAATACGAATTGTATTATTTGTCATATGTAATGCAACATAGTCATGAACTTTTGATTCCTGACAATAAACATCAATGGTAAATAATGAGATTGAGATTGCTAATAAAATATTTTTCATAGTTCTGTTTTTGTAGTTAATAACGTTTCCACCGAACTGCATTTTAATGCAATTTAAGTAATGTTACCCTCCGTTTTTGTCCTGTCTGCTTAACTGGTATATCCAATCAACCAAAGTAGCTTGCGATGCCTTAAGTTCAATATCTTTAAGTTCACACTTGGTGATCCAATTTTTGGTCTTTTCATCAATATCAAAGCAATATCTAATATACTGAACGCTTATTAAAAAATCATCTAAACTCCATTTAATACCATAAAACTTTTCATTATTAACTAATTGATGCAAATAGATAGTAGAAAACTCAGCATTTATGGATTTCTCTCCAGTCAAAGATTTTAGAAAAGAACGTGAAAGTGATCTAGCATGAATATATAGCGAATCATTTATTATTGGTAATTCCCCTTCACCTCCGGAACTAATAATAAACAGCTTTCGCTTTCGTTTTTTAAGAAACAAGAAAACTCGCTGTCCAACCTTGTACTCTGTCCATCTTCGTGCACATGTCCAATCTTGGAATCTTTCAACCCTAATAGATCTTTTAGCTGTAACATCCCCATCAATCACTAATGTAAAGGTTTCCGAATCTACCTTTGAAATTGTTCCATAGACAATAACATCAGCTTGCATTATCATTTCATAAAGTTTGTATGGAGTATACGCTGCATTGCTGTTGGTATATATTCCAAGTAAAACCGTAAATAAAACTAAACGTAACATATTCCCGTTGAATCTTGAAAACGCCCTGCAGCCATGAGTAGTAGATCTTTTGGGGCACACTCTTTGGTTCTGGGGTTTGGGTTATAACATATTATTTGTTTCAAATTTAAACAACACGGCCTATTACTCATATGGGTGCGGTTAGCGGCTGTATTATTATTTTGAATATTTTCGAAATGCACTAACGAACTGATAAATCAAGTAAGCTCCTGTAATTCTGGATAGTCCGTCAAAAAGTAATGCATTCCCAGAATATGACTTCTCTACATTAAAAACTTTGTCAAAATGATGTGCTGGGTTAATGAAATTAATAAACCTACCTATTTCATTACCAATTAATTCGGGTGAAAAATTTGTATGTCCGATGGAATACTTAACAAGAGTATACCAAAGAACAGAAAATCCAAATAACCAACAAAAAGCAACACCCCAGTTCAAGCCGTGACTATTAGATATTTGATTCGTATGTAAAATGAATTTGTCTATAAATTTTCCTTTTTGTTTTTTTAGAATCTTTAGATAAGCTCTCATTTCATACTTGTGATATAAAAGCTTTGTAGATGTGTCAGAGTTTTTGCTGGCAACCTGTTTTAGTTGACGATATGTTTCTTTCCGTTCATCTAGTGAATTTGATGATTTCAGGCTCTCTGATTGACACCATTCGATATTTACTGGAACAATATCTACAAGATTACTGTTTGAAACTTGAATTTTAGAGAACTTTGTAAATGATGTTGAACTAATAAGTGCTTGACCTAGATTAACTCCTTTTAAAACTAGAATCGAACTATTTGATTCAGGTATCAAAGAATTAATTAACACATTGCCATTGTTAGAAAAGTATTTTAGAATACCCGTCTGTAATGTAATATTATTCAAGGATAGAGTTGCATCCTTAAGTTCACCATGTATTTGAAAGTATTTGACTCTTAAATTTCTTAACAGAAAATCAGTTTTAAAATTGGAGTTGAACTCCAAAAAAACACTATTGGTAATGTTTTTATTTCCTCTATTCGAAACGATTAGCGCACTGTTGGATTCACCACCAGATAAAGATATCAGGTCAACCTCTCTTGGAATTAATTGAACATCCTTGTTAAATTCATTTCTGATAAATCTCAGTTTGTTTGCCCTAAATTGGTTTATTATTTGTTCTTTTTGGAGATTAAACTGGCAATATTCGAAAGATAATAGTTCTGTGTTTAAGTTTTTTGACGTAAAGTATTGATGGAATGTACACCGTAATAACTGCAGGTTCTGCATGTGCAAATTTGCGGTTAGAAATCGCTGATTAAATGTACAGTTTATGAAGAAGTAATTCTGATTGTATTGGTTATCTTTCAATTGAAATTCGAAATCAAAAATACAATTGCTGATTGTTACGCTGTTGTTACCAATTACATAGGAATTATCAATTATCACCTCTTTGGTAATGTTAAAGTTAGATATTTCTTGTTCTGTCTCAAGTAACAATCGGAACCTATCTGGTTCTATTTTTTCGATTTCTCTCATGGTTTAGAATTGATTCTATTATTGCACTATTCGGTTGCCGCTACTTGTTTATATAAATACCTTTTGTATTCATCATACCCCCACAAAAAAATTGGGGGATAGAGATACCTTTTACTGGTTTAATGGAAACCCTTACTTCACCACCATTCGATCCTGGTAGACCACCTGTCCATTCTCGTTCTCAAATTGAATGACATAAACGCCCAATTCAAGAAATTCCACGTCCAATTGGAAATTGGTAGAAGGAATGGAGTTAGAAAGCAGTTGCTCCTGGCCCAATAGGTTTAGGATGCGAACCTGCATACCCATTGCGTTTTCAATGTTGAGTACGTTGTCTGCTGGAGTGGGGTAGAACTTGATGGCTTTGGAGTCTATTACATTTTCCATGGATGTAGTTTCTTCCGGTGAGTTTTTCCAGGCATTCATACATCCCGTTTGGCTTAGGTTGGCATTGGAGTATAGAAAAGAATAGTAGGATGAAATGGTAGCGTGCATACGGTCGGTTTGGTCTACGGTAACCAGGTACTTGCAAGGATCATTGGAATAATCCATGTAATTGTTGTAGTTGATCGATAGGGAACAATCGGTTAACTGGCAGTTACCCACCAATGCAGACCGGGGGTCGGTGTCGCAGCAAAAATCACCAAAGAGGTTACATCCGTCTCCCGGGTCACCATAAGGAGCGGCTCCTTTACAAGTACCAGCATGAAAGGTATGATACAATCCGAAGTAATGTCCGATTTCATGGGTAAAGGTTTTTCCTTCATCATTACCCGTTGTACAGTGAGAGCAAGGCGGTGCGCCAAACATATCGGCATGCATTAAAATTCCAGGTTTAACGGTTGGGCTGGAATAACCGGGTAAGTAAGACCAGGAGGTACCCGATGGTTCATGGGCGATATAAACAATCAGGTATTCCTGGGCCGACAAGGTGCAGATTTGCGCCATGGGTGTGTATTCCGGAAAGCCCGGTCCGTGCCAGGCAAAGTTTTTGTTAACGTCAATAAAAAAGATCCCGGGGTTGGGTATTCCGGGAACAGTTCCCTGGTCGATTTGCCCTACTGTAATGGTATAACTACCATCAACAATGGTTGAGTTTTCAGGAACCAAGGAGTTGTATTCGGTCATGGGATTACCGGCTACTTCGGTAGCCAGGCAAAAATGAAAATCAACCGGACCTGCCTGGTTGTAGTCCATTTGCTTGTTAAGCAGATCCAATTGTTTCATTATGATGGTTTCATCAATAAGACCAATGTTTCCCTTTCCATCATTCAATACAACAAAAAGAATGGGAACGGTTTTCTTGGGCCATGACGATCGGCTCGTTTGGTGGGACTCCACTGAGCGACTGATGGCTTCGTTATGTTTGTCATAGTTGGACTTCCATACCGGATCTTTCATTTGATCGGGAGTAAGGCGTTCGGTGGCGCATTTAGTAGAGGGGGCAACGGGGTCTTGTGCTTGTAATGTAGTTAGAGAAGAAATACAGAAGGCGAATACGATGGTTCGGACGAATGTTTTAACCGAGAATTTCATGATATTTAGATTAATAGAACGCACTGAGGAAATAAGTCTCCGAACCTAGCATGATCTGTTAAATGATACAATAGGGGGAAACCCGCAATTTCCTAGTGTTAGGCAAACCGTAAATAGATTACGTTTT
>CEQS01074241.1_pt1 | contig 22993 bp, 9 predicted proteins | sample 530981 | NCBI WGS metagenome assembly CEQS01 (sample SAMEA2621176, study PRJEB7988) | marine metagenome | biome: marine biome (ENVO:00000447); feature: mesopelagic zone (ENVO:00000213); material: "saline water (ENVO:00002010), including plankton (ENVO:xxxxxxxx)" | depth 800 m
CGTTACATTTTCATTCAACATTCCACCTTCTCTAGCCATTACCGTATCCGAAACGTTAACCATTTTCTTAACCGTATCATCATTAGGGAAGTCATCGGTAGTACTCAGGTAATAAGTAATGTCTTTATTACCGGTTGTTGTTACGGTAGCCCCATTATTAATAGTATAATTAGCGGTACCAAATCGAGCCAATGCACTTGAAGCAAGAGAATCTCCGGCGGCTGAACCTCCCAATCGAGCATACACTCTAATGTTTGTAATTGAATCTCCCAGGTTGTTTACCGAACCACTAAATCCAATACCACTTGCTTGTGAAAGTGGATAAGAATAGTATTCCGGTGCGTTTCCTGAAAGAACAGCATTCTTTTGGAAGGCAGTAATTGTAGCCGTATCTCTGATGATGTTGTTTGTACAAGGAGACTTGAACTGAGCAATGTAATCTTTAATTCCTTTAGCGGTCCATGGTCCGGCTTTAGTGGTTATACTAGAATCTTTAAATGATCCTAAATAAGACCAAAAGAATTGAGGAGGTGAAGTGCTAACCAACCCCATATTTGGGTTGAAGATATTTGGCGTTTGCCTGTTTGCACCGCTATTGGAAACCGTCCAGTTTGATGGACCATTGTTATCCGGACCTGAAGTTCTTCGAATTCCATGTGTACTTCCCGAACTACCTGTTGAACCACCTGTCCAATCGGTAGCAGAAACACCTGCAACTGCTGGGAACGTATAACCGTTTGTTGCAGTAACATCAATGATTTTACCGGAAGGATCTTTCAGAATGTAACCCGCTGGAGTAGAGGAAGAAGTTCCATTGCCTATCCCACCAGTCGTCCAGTAGTAGTTAGACGGACTTGAAGTTCCAGTACCTTCTCCCAGAATAAGTGTACCTGCAGGACCAGTTCCAACACCAGACGGGAAGGTATAAGTAATATTAGTAGCAGTACCTCTCCAGCGTTCGAATCGGTAACCTTCCAAATCAATGTTGGGTTTAGCAGTACTAATTTCCACGTAATCATCCTGATTCATATAGCTTGGACGTCCACCTGAAGGTGCACCAGTACCGGAATTAAACTGACTAGCCTCAGAAATTACCACATCTGCTCTTCCTAGATCTGTTTCAACCGTTACGTCTAATGAATCTTTATAATATACCGTAGTATCTTTAACCGCGGTTAATACATCCGTTTTAAGTCTGGTAATTGTAGTAACCAGAGTATCGTTCTCATCATACTTGTCCCAGCTGGAAGTAATATACGCTGTTACCGTATAAGTACCTGGTGTGCTTAGGTTAATGGTTGAGTTCGCCGTCTTAATTCGAACCGTGTCACCGGGAGGAACAGTACCTACGTTAATTGCATCAGTTCCACTAGCCGTATTTGGCCCTGTAACAGACCAGGCAATACTAACCCCATTTGTTCCTAATTGAATGGTATCACCACCAACGTTAACAACTTCAAATTCTAAGGTGTCACTAGAGGTTAAACACAAACCAGTAGGACGAGACATACCAACTAAATAACCATCAATGGGTTGATAATCAAATTCATGTGCTCCTGCATCCGGGTTAGTAGTACTTCGAGTAGAATCGAAAATATCTTTTAGAACTCCTGTACCTGTTACCCCTAAGCTATCAGCAGGTTTACCATTTGCTATTCTAAGATCATCCTTTGCGACGAATTTAGGATCTCCAACAACGGAGTTGGTATTCAACGAGCTACGATAGGTTTTCCATGTAGCAAGTGTTCTTCCTCCCCCATGATAGGCTATTAAAGTACCATTTCCTCTATAGTAAACATTGTTATCTAAAGACGTTAGGTATGACGTACTTGTACTTCCTGAGTAATAGGCATAGTTTGTTCCTGAATAAAAGATGTTGTTTTTGATTTCTTTACCAGTTCCAAAACGGTCGTACATTGCAAAATTACTTTCAGACCTGGCAGAATTGTGGTATACATCTGCGTAATTTGCATAATACAGATACATGGCATAATTACTACCTGTTTGGGATACCATGTTATTGGTAACCCTACATATGTTAGAAGAAGTAGCCCCAGTGTAATTAATTCGATATAAATACATAGCATAGTTACCTCCAGCAACTATATTATTTCTATCAACCGTAAGGTTTTTAACATAATAACAATACAACCCATAAGTATTACCGCCGAAATCGCTCAAATTATTGTTAATGACCTGAACACTATCGAAATACCAATTCACGTAGATTCCGGTATTTGCGATATTGGTAAACGTGTTATTCTCGATTCTAATGTTCGTACTTCGGTTTGTACTATTGTTTGACCGCATGTGTATTCCATCACCTACGTTATTTATAACTGAGTTTGAAACGGTTATATTATTATTTACAGCACCGGTAGTGGCATAGTATTGTGGCGACGCTACCAAGCCATATGAAGTACCATTAGAACTTGTGCTTAATTCACATGAATCTACAGTAATGTTATTAGCGCCATCATGCAACCGAATTGCCGTTGAGTAAGTACCGGTATAGGTATTCGTTATCTTAAGATTTTTAAATGTCATAAAATCCGTTCCTTCGAGTTCTACCGTTGCATAATTGGTATTATTACCGGCATAACTTATTGTTGTATTAGAAACCCCAGAACCTTTCCATGTTATTGTATTAGTAGCGCTAGCACCTGCTATTTCACCCATTTTCATTAATCCGGTATAGGTACCTGGACGGATATCAAATACTACCACTCCACAAATACCCTTTGCATTTAAGTCGGCTATCGCATCAGCAATGGTAGTATAGTCTGGAGTTAGCCCTCCAACGGTATAAGTACCGTTTAGTGCAGTTCTCAACGAACTTCTAACCGTATCGTTAATGGTTCTTTGATCCGTGGTTGCATTTGGATTACTGGTTCTGGCTTCTACATGATAAACAGAACCAACTGCCATACTTTGGTTACCTAATGTAATTAGTGTATCCTGTCCGGGTAGTAATGACCCGCTCCAGCTAACTGGAGACTTGGTAACTGCAGAGCCTGAATTAACTGCCACCGACCAGTTCACGGTAAAGGAAGTAAGGGTATCCAATCCTTTGTTTTCAATACGTGCTTTTAACACAACAACACCAGGACAAGAAGGTGGAAAGTATACTTCGGTTGGAGCCACATCTATTCCCGGTATGGTGTATTCATCAGCACCAATACAAGGAGTGGTGTATCGAGTATCGCCATCAATATCCTTGGTTACACCGCTAAAAGCTATTCCTGATCTATATAAGTCTACACTCTCGGTATGCAAATCAGTAGCAGATTTATACTTAGGATCTACGTTTTTACCGTTGGCTCCTTGAGAACCACCGGTAACGTTTCTGGAACCACCGCCTCCATACAGGTTGTTGTTCGATTTAGTGTGAGAACCAATTAAATCAAGTGCGTAACCTGCTGCATCGTTAAACACACTGTTGTTCCTAAACGCAACTGACGTACCCGAGTAAAGATAGACTAACCCACCATTGGTACTGGTAGTAGCTCTTTTTCCATAGAAACTGTTGTTGATAATATCCGTGTAATTATCGTAATAGAAATACGTGTAATAAGCGGTACTTGTACCACTGGTTTGGCTGGATATCATGTTATTGGCAATTAACGCACGATTCGAACTGCTACCATAACATCTGTACAAGTATAAACCTCTGGTATAGCTGGTTGCATACAATTCAATTTTATTACCAATTATATCTACAAAATTGTTGTAGTATCCATAAATTCCATAAGTAATACCAGCAGTAGATGAGGTCTTTGTACGAATGTCGTTGCCCTCTACTATACCGTTCTTTACATACCTTAAGTAGAAACCATAATAACCGGCATCTCGAACTGTGTTATTTTTAATAGTAAAACCATCCTGATTCGTAGCCACGGAAGTACTTTGACCATATAAATATACGGCCATAGAACCCATATTGGTGGTATTGCCAATGAAGGAGAAATTGGTGGTATTGTTACTGCCTGCCCAATCATATACAATGGCATACCCGTTGAAAGAACTAGTAGTATTAACTCCTTTAAACGTATTACCGGTAAATGATATGTGATCGTTGTTGGAGTTCATCTCAACCACATTTGCAAATCCACTTGTTTCCAGATTTAAGCTGTCAAACGCAACGTAACTAACTCCTCCACCAAATCGGATGGTGTAGTCATTATTAAAGGTCAACGTTGCAGCCGAAGTATTCGCAGGGTCCGGACGGAAGCGAATAGTATTGGTAGAATCACTACCAGTAATTGCCGTATTAAAATCCACCTGTTCGGTGTAAGTACCTGAACGAACGTTGAAAACAACTGGAGCACAAATTCCATCAGCTTTCAAGGCGGTAAGTGCAGCATTAAATGTTGCAAAATCAGGTGTAGTACCTCCAATGGTATAGGTACCATTCATGGAAGACTTATACCCCGTAACACCCATGGTATCGTTAGAGGTCTTTTGATCGGTAACACCGTTGGGTGAAGAAGTGTAAACATTAATATCATAAACACTGCCTTTAACCACGGTAAATGTACCTAGTGTTAACAGCGTATCACCAGCAATAGCAATAGTATCTGTATTGCTAACCGGTGTTTGAACTACTGGAGAACCTGAACCCGTTTTAACAGTCCAATTGGCCGCAAACGTCCCTAACTTTTGAACACCATAATTTTTTATCCTGGCTTTTACTGTAACCGTACCTGGGCATGCGGTGGGTAGCACCACGGCCTGAACACCGGCATCATTAGCTACCAAGACATATTCATCAGCCCCCATGGTAGGAGTGGTAGCATGTCGTGTTTCTCCATCGATATCGGTCGTTACCCCCGTAAACGGAGTACCTTTTTGGTACAGCGGAATGGAAGTAGTATGTAAATCAGTCGCTGAGATATAACTTGGATTAATGTTCAATCCATTAGCACCCTGGGTACCCCCGGTAACATTTCGTGAGCCACTTCCACCGTACAAGTTGTTGTATGATTTTGTATGTGAACCTGATAAATCAAGTGCATAACCAGCAGCATCGTTAAATAAACAGTTGTTTCTAAACACCACTGAAGTACCTCCAATAAGATAAACCATCCCTCCTGAAGTACTGGTAGAGGCTCTTTTACCGTAAAAACTATTAAATACAATATCAGTGTAGTTGTCGTAGTAGAAATAATTGTAATTGTTACTGCTTGTAGAGCTATTGGGAGAAGAGAACATGTTGTTGGCAAATAATGCCCGGTTTGAAGAAGTACCATAACATCTGTACCAGTATAAGCCTCTGGTATAACTTGATGCGTATGCAACAAACTGATTCGAAACTACATCAACAAAATAGTTGTAATAACCATATAAGCCATAAGTAACCGTAGCGGTACCCGTAGCTCTGGTGCGAACATCATTTCCTTCTACAGTTCCGTTCTTCACATATCTTAAGTAAAAACCAAAGTACCCTGCATTTCGAACTGTATTGTTTTTAATGGTGAAACCATCCTGCATGGTAGCTAAGCTAGTAGATTGCCCATACAGTAACACTGCCATGGATCCGTAATTGGTTGTATTGCCTATGAAGGAGAAATTAGTGGTATTATTTAAACCAGTCCAGTCGTAAACTATGGCATAGCTAAACGACGAGCTTGTGGTATTAAGCCCTTTGAATGTATTTCCAGTAAATGAAATGTTATCATTGGCTGAATTCATTTCAACCACATTGGCAAAACCACTGGTCTCCAAATTAAGGCTATCGAATGCTACATAACTGACTCCACCACCAAATCGAATGGTATAGTCACTGTTAAAGGTTAGGGTTGCAGAAGCAGTATTTGCAGGGTCCGGCCTAAAGCGAATTGTATTGGTAGAAGAAGATCCGTTAATAGCACCCTGGAAATCAACTCGTTCAGTATAAGTACCAGACCGAACGTTAAAGGTAACAGGTGCACAAACACCATTTGCATACAGCGCTGTTCTAGCCGCGTTAAATGTTGCAAAATCCGGCGAGGTTCCACCAATGGTATATGTGCCGCCCATGGAAGTTTTAAACCCTGTATAGTTTGCCGTATCGTTTGATGTTTTCTGATCGGAAGCACCATTTACGGTATACGATAGAAACTGCATGTTATAGGTTGAGCTTGCCGAAAAATTGAAAGTACCTAACTTCAGCACCGTATCCTTATTATATTTTACATCCAATCCCGTGAATGTAGTTGGTCCAAACGTGGTAGTTCCAATATTACCTTTTATAATTATGGAAGCAATTGAATCAATCCCTCTATTGGTAAGCTTAACATTTACGTCCTGTGATCCCGGACAAATATTAGTGGGAAAAATTCCTGCCATTTCCGCATCCCTGGTTTTAGGAGGGTCTACATAAATTCTATAATCTTCTGATTCTCCTGATCGTGAAGTTCCACATGGCGCCAAAAAAGGTGAATAATATCCATTCATGACACGCATCCTTAGCGAACCTGTACTAGTTGTTACTGGAACCGTAAAACTAAGGTTCGTTGTGCCACCTCCTACATTAGTAACATCCCGGTACATTTGTTCACCTGTATCGGTAAAATCTCCATCGTCATTCCAGTCTACCCAAACGGCCAACGCCCGATAGTGAGAAATCGACAAATTAATTGTCCGGCCAGGACCCGTTGAAATACTATCGGTTGAAGTATAATTTTTATGGGTAGCACTGGCAGTGGTTGACTTGTTAATATTAATGGCACTTCCAGTAGAAGTTACCTTGGTAATTCCATCCCACGTAGAAGAATGAGTAGGAGTACAATATTGAGCTTGTGTCGATTTAGATATTACAATACTAATTGATGCAACTAGCACTAAGGATAGAAACTTTCTCATATTCAAACAATTTTAATTTTAAAGTCCCTCCAAATATGAGGATAAAAATGTTAAATACCAATAAGCGACCAAACCTTTATATAACTTGCTGGTTTTCTGACACTAATAGCATAAAAAGGTGCATAATTTGATTTGTGATTTTGTTAAATTTTAACGAAAATTCACTCAATTATTCCTATTCTTTAAAGACATTGAAGTTTCTTGACAATTAATTGTTAAAAACACCAGATCGATTAATAATACTCCTGTTTGACTTTACAATCACGCCATTTGAGTGTATAATTTATCAAATAAATCGACGAACAACAAAAAAGCCCGAAATTGAAATTCAATAACGGGCTTCGTATTTGAGATTTTACGTTTTCTTAGAACGAATAATTCTTTCCATACTCCAACATTTGCTCAGTGAAATCGGCTGGATACTCAATTTTGACATCCACAACCTTACCTTCTTCTTCAACAGCTATTATTCTAGGGTTTATAAACCCACCATAAGGAGGAATATTTAGCTTCTCGCTTCTATCCAATACTTCTTGATGAATCACCGGGTCAACCTTAACCCCATAGTTTTCTACCAAAGCCATTCCTGCATCATAGTCTCCGGTTGACTTTATACGTTGTATTTCCTTTAACAACTGACCAAACAAGACACGCAATTTTTCATAATCATTTACCACAAAATAGGTCTTACCGTCTTTGGTCTTCTTTTCGATTACGTTTTCGTCCTGTCCCTTTTCGTATACCCAGGCTGCAACCAACTGGCGATTCCTCATGTGAGCCTCTTCAATATCATCTCCAAGGTCAAGCCTTCTCAACTGAGCCATAAGTCCGTTTCTAATGTAGCTATCGTATTCGGCCTTACCTACGTCAAGGCTTTCCATTAAACCCAATTCAATCAGTTTTGGATCCAATAGATAATACAGCGCAACCAAATCAGCTCTTCCTTCTTCCAGGGTGCTGGCATAACTTTTCAAAGTTTCTTTAGGGGTACCCACTCCCTCTTCTAATTTTCCTGAAGCGTGGCCCACAACTTCGTGTAAAGCGGTGTGTAATTTTGAAGCAAGCTTACCGTGCTTATCAGCCCTTTCAAATTCTTCATCGGAATAACAAAATTCCTTCAACATGGACTTACCCCCGGCCAGAGAATATGCTTCAACAATATTTCCTAACGATACCGACTTGGAACCATGCTTGGCGCGAATCCAGTTGGCATTGGGCAGGTTAACACCTATTGGAGTACTTGGAGAAGCATCACCACTTTCCACGGCAACATTGATTACCTTGTAGGTAACACCAACTACACTCTCCTTTTTATGCTCTTCTGCAATTGACGAATTATCCTCAAACCACTGAACATTGTCTTCAACCACCTTCATACGGGCGGAGGCATCGAAATCCTTGATTTGAATAATAGACTCATAAGTAGCACGATATCCCATGGCATCTCCATAAACTTCAATAAACCCATTGATGTAATCAACCACATCGCCAGTGGTTTTCGCCCACTGAATGTTGTAATCATCCCAGATTTTTAGGTCTCCGGTTTTGTAATACTCAATCAGTAATTCAAATCCCTTTCGCTGGTCATCACTTTCAGCAACCGTAATGGCTTTTTCTAACCAATAGATCATTTTTTCAATCGGTGCAGAATAACGACCGCCTACTTTCCAGACATCCTCTGTGAGATTGCCATTTTCATCCCTGATCATCGTTGAATTAAGACCATAAGAAATCGGCTCAGCATCATTCTTATCGATCTTGGCTGTATAATATGCTTCAACTTCGGCCTGAGTTATTCCATCTTGGTAAAAGTTGTTTGCGCTTCCGGCTATCAAATCCTTTTGTGGGTCCAGGTTTACCCTTTTCATGGCTGTAACATCATCAAACATAATGTCTACAATACCTGCATCCAGATTAGTATTGGTCTCTGACAATAACTTATTGAAGTATTCTTTAGAGCATTCCGGCTTCAGTTTGGCTGTTGAGTAATGATGGTGTATCCCGTTTGAAAACCAAACCCTTTTTGTATACACCATAAAATTCTTCCATTCTTCGCTTTCCATATCTCCTGAATAAGTAGAAACTATATTTTCCAATGCCTTCCGAATCACCAGGTTGTGCTTGTAGTTTTGATCGTAGATAATATCACGGCCTGATAGACTAACCTGGTAGAGGTAATACACCAATTCCTTTTGCTTGGGTGTAAGCTGATCGAAGCTCTCCACCTTGTATCTGATTATTTTAAGATCAGCAAATTGCTCTGCCAAATATTCAAAATCACCTTCTGCCTTTTTTTCTGACGCCATCTCTGAACTATTTTCTACCGGTTCCTGCGATGCTTGTTGTCCACATGCCCCCATAAAAATGGTGGCTGCACCACAAATAATAATATCTCTAATTTTCATAAGCTATTTTTTTGAGTGCCCAAATATCTACAAACCAAGTGAAATAAAAAAGGGGCTGAAAATAGCCCCACTTATGGTCTATCTAATTATTATTCGCCCGAATAACACACCCCTCTCGGAAGCTAGTTTGATAATGTATACCCCTGGAGTTTGCGCCTTTAAATCAATTTGACCTTGATAGCTTTTGTATTGTCCATTAAATTCATCTCGATACACCTCCTTCCCTTCCATTGAAAGAACCTGAACCACCAGTTTTGTAACATCAAGGTTTTTCAGTTCAATTCGAAACACTCCATCATTTGGATTTGGAAATAGCTTAACATCACCGCCGCTTCTATGCAATTCATTTAGCCCAACACAAACCTCGTCGTAATCCACCCGAATAGTATCACTATAACTGCATTTTGTTACGGTACTTGTATCGGTAGCACTTGCAATTACAATTGCACTTTTTTGTAGTTGGATAGATCGAGAGGAATCTCCGGTACTCCAATTGTAAACCAAAGCAGCTATACCAATATCCAATTTGAGTAAGGCATCACCACAAATTGCAGTATCGCTCCCCAAATTAAATACCGGATTTGCTTCCACCATTATATTTCCTTGTACACTATCCATGCATCCGGTTGCAGTGGTATATGTATAAGTAATGATGTTTGCACCTTGTACTGCACCGGTAGGGTCAAATTCAGAGGTTGAACTATTAACATGCTTGCCCGAATATACTCCACCAACAGGCGCTCCTGCTGTTAATAAGGTAATATCATCGTAGTTGCAAATTGCTCCAAGAGAGGTCATACTAACGGGTTGGATAGTATCAACCGTAACTGAAGCAAATACAGAATCGCTGCAATTATTGCCATCGGTAAAAATATAATTGACTTGAGTAGTACCCGGAGGACCAATGGAGGGATCAAAATAATTACCTGCAATTTTATCGCCTTTGTAAATACCATTTTGTGGGCTACCACCTCCAACCATAGTTTTACCTGAGTTTGTACATGTTTGCGAAATTGGAAAGTTGAGGCTGACTATTGGTACTGAATCTACTCTTAAAATAGAGGTCGCGGAATCCTTACACTTGTTTGAGTCAGTAAATACATATAGCAAGGTATCCGCCCCTATTTTCAGAGGAGTGTACTTTCCCCCGCTGACTTGATTTCCCTTATAAACTCCACCCAAAGGAAATCCTCCGGTTAAGGTAAAAGCAGGTGAATTAACACAAAGGTTTGGTAGGGTACTAAATGACACTACAGGAATGGTATCAACAACAATGGTCTTAAAAACGGTATCGGAACAATTATTACCGTCCTTAAAAGTGTAGTAGATCGTATCTATTCCAGATCTAAATGGAACAAACTGGCCTAAACCAACATTATCCCCAAAATAAACTCCGCCGGAAGGTATCCCTGAATTTAATAGTATCGGTGGTGCCCCTTTGCAGATCGAATTAAAGTTCCCTAATCCAACTGTGGGAACCGAATCCACTTTAATCGGTATAGAAAAAGAGTCGATGCAACCATGTACATCGGTATAAACAAACTTAGCCAGATGATTACCGGGCCCTGAGGTGGCCGGATTGAATTGTGCACCACTCACACCAACCCCGGAATAAACTCCTGTACCACCGACAGGAGTTCCTGTCCCAATCAACGGCACCGGACCACTATTTACACATAAATCTGGTACCGATGCCAGGCTGGCTCCTGTAGCTGTATCAATTGATAATTTATGAAGCAAGGTGTCATTGGATGGTACCGTATCATTAGCCGTAGTAACTCTAGCCAAAAAATTATGAATACCAACAATTGACTTGTTGTAGGATGTAGTCAATACCACGTGCATGGTATCCATCGCATTAAGTGAATCCTGATTAAAGGTTTTGAAATAATTTGCACTAACCGCCCCACTAGTTTGTACCTGTACAACGCATGTATCGGTTGAGAATAGAATTTTTTTTGATGAGTTGTTCTTAATTGCTACAATTATCGAAGCATTTCCAACTGAGCAACTATCTAACGGTGTTACAAATGACTCCATTTTAAGGTCCCTACCGTTTTGGCCAAATGAAAATTGACCAATAAATAGGAGACATAAAATAAGAGCACCAATTGTTTTATTCATACCGGCTTTAAACTATACGCTAAAACAAAATTAAGGTTAGAAAACGACCTTAGCCAAGATACCGAAAAATAAAAAAGCCGTATGGAGAAGTCCATACGGCTTTTTAGTAAATTCTATTCCAGCTACCTACTTATGGTTAATCTGTAAACCAGACTACCCTCAGAGGTATTAATATATAAGAGATAAACTCCATCATTAAATCCGGTTAGGTCAATTTGATCGTTGTGAACCGGATCCAAATTAGATCGATCTACTTCAAATACCTTTTGACCATTGACAGCATGAATAACAAACTCAACATCCATGTTTTCAAATCCGGTCATTTTAAGGTTAACTACTCCATTTGACGGATTAGGATAAATATTAACACCAACTTTGTTCAGCAGTTTTTGATCGATACCAACACAGGTAGCTTCATAAGAAACCTTAACACTATCAACACCTCTACAACCATTCGCTGTAATGGTTACGATAAAGCTACCCGAATTTCCACTTATAGTCAGAGTTTGTGTTGTATCACCAGTATTCCAAAGGAACTTGCCTCCTGTGTTTTGAGCATCTAGTGTTACAGTTTGACCACCACAAATTTGCTTATCTCCACCAAAATTTGCTTTGGGTGTAGGATTAATAACCAGATTCTGCGTAAGTGAATCCTTACAACCGTATTGATTGCTCCTCATATAAACAATTGGATAAGTTCCTGGTCCTGCAGCCTGAACATCAAAGGTTCTGGTTACCGGATCAACATGAGCGCCGGAATAAGTTCCACCACCTGGGCCACCAGTAACTAATTTATAGGTCTTTTCGTGCTCACATGCACTCACCAGACTTCCAAAGCTTACATAAGGTTTTGGATATACCCTAACCTCTTTTGTTTCAACAGTAGAACAACCATTTCCTCCGGTAACGGTGTAGGACAATTTCTGAAGACCTACACCACCAGCTGCAGGATCATAAGTACTACCTGATATACCTGGGCCCGAATAGATTCCACCTGCCGGACTACCATTTAATGTAAATGGTGGAGTATTTTGACACTGATCAGGGATATTTGCCCACGTAACTTGAGGAGATGAAATGATAGTCACTGTCTTTTGAGCAGTATCATGACATCCATTTAGTGAGTAATACACGTAGTTTATAGTATCTACTCCCAGGGTCTTGGGAAGAATTTTATTTCCCTGAATGTTTTTACCGAAGTAGTAACCTCCAGCTGGAGCACCTCCGGACAAAGGAACGGATAATTTATTTTGACAAATAGTCGGGGGTGGCGTTAAAGTTACTGCCGGTGCCGTATCCACAACCATGGTTCCCACAGCACTATTCGAGCAACCAATACTGTCTGTATAAGTATATGTTAAACTATGACTTCCAACTCCAACTACACCTGGGTAATACAGGTTATTTGAAACACCCGAGCCGGATATTCTTCCTGGTCCGGGACTTCCATTAATAGCCAGTCCACCCTGGTTCGTACAATAATGTCCACCAGTAAATGTAACCGTTGGAATTGGCACGACAGATACTACAACAGAATCCCTGCTAACACAACCATTACCGGAAGTAACATCTACCCAATATGTTCCGCCGCTGTTTACCGTATAAGTTGCAGCGGTAGTATTGTTTTGCCATTTATATACAACGCCACCTGTAGTGGTTGCATTAAGCGTATAATTAAATGTAGAACCAACACAATACCCTGTATCCGGACCAATATTGACCGTTAATGAAGGACGGACATCAATAGGAACTTTTACCAAATCAGACTCACAACCTTCTACACTTATTTTCCAATCGTAGAAGAAGTAGTATTGTCTGGTAGAACCATTCGAAGCTGCCGTAATAAATATGGCCGAATCAATATCACGATAAGGATAATTTACTCCACTATATGTATAATATAACCTGGTGTTTGAACCGGTAGCATCTAGTTTATAACCTTTACCCGGAATTACCTTAAATCCAATTGGGAGTTTTGCAATACCTGCAGAATTTACTGCAAAAGTTGTATCCTCCAAGGTTGTACCCCCGGAACTGTATAACCTGACCCTAACATTTCCAGCTGTTTGCTGATACACCGTAACTGTATCGATAGTCAATGTTTTAACAACATCAAACCTTAATCCATAGTTTGAATTAACGGTTAGGTAGTTACCAAATCCAACGCTATTATTTAGTATTCCAAGCCTTGATTTATAATCATCAGAACCTCGAACCCACAACGTATCTCTGCTATTCTTGTTAACTACAAGTGTATCTCCAGTATAAAACGATGCACTATCGGGGTGTTCATACCAGTATACCCGATTCGCATTGGTATTGGCAAACAATCCGGTATCAATGTTATTACAAACAACAATATTGTTACCAACCACAGGGTTCCTGGGAGACTTAAATATTTTATGTCCTGTAATCTCCAGGGTATCATTCTCCTTTCTCTGATCACCAGAAAGGCTTGTGATCAACTTAAAAGTAAAGTTACCACCTATTGAAGTATTGATTTTACCAAGTCTAACCGTATCAATTCTGTTCGTTGCGATTGTTTTACTTCCTGTAGCAGTTAAAGTATCCCGTATTGGAGACGTTACGATTACGGTAGTTGGTTGCGTTGTTTGAGTCGCTGTACCGTTGTTTTTAACCAGAATAATTACATCTGCACTGTCTTGACCACAAGCACCAAACTCCGGCGAGATTACGGCATACGGACGAAGGTCGTTTGCAGGTGGCGTAAACTCATCAGCACCAATATCAGGGGTAGTAGCACGAGTATCTCCATCGTAATCCGTAGTAATTCCGGTAATTCTATTTCCAGTATTATTTAAGGAAATCGACTGTACGTGCAAATCATGATCTGAAATGTATTCGGGGTCAACATTAATAGTTCCTGTACCAAAACCTACATTGGATCGGGTACCATTTGGAGCGTATATGTTATTATAGGTTTCAGTAATACCTGTACTTAAACGGTAGTAAGCATATCCACTACTCAAATTCGTGATGTTATTATTTTTAAGGTTCATATTAGGGCCATATACATAAGCACAATATGCTCCTGCACCTCCACTATTCAGCAAGATATTGTTGTATTGAAAATCCATATACCTTGAATTATAAATTCTAATATTATAGAATGTTCTACTGGTTAAGTAGGTCTTACGAGGAGCCGTAATCATATTGTTTCGAAGTTCACTTCTGCTCGAAGAGGTTCCATCACAATAATATATGTATAAGCTATAAGGCGTTTGTGTTGCCGAAGTACGGATGTAGTTTCCGTTTAATTTAAAATGATCGGTGTAATACATGTAAACACCATAAGTAAAGGATGGTGCAAGTCTACGACCCCAGTTATCTATTTTATTTTTAGTAATTACTGGTTTAGTACAGTAAAACTGGTAGATTCCGTAATAATAAAACTGAAGTAATTCAGAATTAGTCAATGTGAAGCTACTATCTAATGCAGTTGTATTATTTCCTCTCAAATAAACACTATAGTACCCTCCAATAAGTTTTGAATTTTTTACTGTTAAGCCATGCAGCGGGTTATTGTTAAGGTTGGATATAACTCTACAATTAAATCCAGTAGAATTTGTATCCGTGCGCATATAACAGCTATCGAATGTGATTTTTGTGTTCTTCTTGGTAAACTCGGCAACAGTACCACCACTAACCCGACTCGTAAGTGAAAGTCGGTCGAAGGTTACATACGAAATCCCATCAAATCTTAGTGTAGGAGTCATGGTTGTACTCGTAATAACCGGTTGAGTTGCACCCGTATCACTTGTAAACCTTAGTGTATTAGTAGATGATATGCCGGGAATATTATTAATGGTTAATGCAGCATTGTATGTACCACTTCTTATCTTAAATGTTGTCGCTCCACATAAACCATAGGCTTTTGCTGCAGCAACTGCCAATGCTGGTGTCGCATAATCCGGCATTGAACCTCCTACTGTATACACACCACTGAGTGCCGTTCTAAAGGTATCTGTTTGAGTTGTATCGTTAGTCAAATCCAAGTCCTTTCTAGAATTAACCGTATCGATATATGCCCAAATTTGATAAGTCGTATCTAGATTGAATGTAAACGTTCCTAGAGTCCAAGACGCAACCGCACCTGATACTAAATTTCCACTAAACGCATAGGGTGTCTGTGTAACTGGTGTCCCTCCGTTTTTGGCCAACTTCCAGCTAATCTTAGCTGATTTAATTGTATCCAACCCAAAATTCATAACATCGAGCTTCACACTCTGACTTCCTGAACAGTAGGTTTGCTTTAAGGATAAAAGTTTTAAATCCAGTGTATCTGGTGTGACCTCATCAGCACCCATATCTCTTGAAGAAGTACGAGCATCACCATCAATATCAGTAGTAATCGCAGAAATGTTAGTTCCTGAATTATTCAAAGCAATATTTGTGATGTGTAAATCAGATGTACTCACAAACATAGGGTCTAACGTTTTTTCCGTACTTCCCCTTGTGAAATTCGTGGCAGTTCCCGTTGAGTAATAATTGTTGTGCGTACGAGCACTTGGGTTACTAATTTGATACATAGCGTAACCACCGGTTGAATTGTAGAAAATGTTGTTGCGGTTATTATTGTTAGTCCCAGGATAATAATAAAGAGTATAAAGGCAGTTATAACCCGTTCCTGATTTTACTGTATTATGCACGAAGTCCACATAATTTGGACGGTAAAAATAGAAGGCATAGTAAGACTTGGAACAGTAAACCATATTATTTGCCACGAACTTTCTGGAAGAACTTGTAGCATGGCAGTAATACATGTATACTCCATAAGAATAGGTAGCCCCTGAACTAACCATTTGAATGTTGTTTTTTCTTACCTCAGTATTATAGCAATAGTAGAAATATGCTCCATAAGGGTATCTGTATCCTCCTGTTGATGGAGATTTTACGCTATTACCGTTAAAGCTTACATTGGTATAATAAAAATATGCCCCCATGTAATACTGGTTGGTAAATCGGTTATTGGTAATTTTCCAACCAGTTTGCTGATTGGACGTACTAGCACCCCGGGAATAAACTCCATATGAGCCATTTTTTATGTCATTGTCTTTGAACGTAATGTCCTTAGCCTGATTATTTGAGCCTGAATTGTCGTAAATAATTGACTGCCAAGTACTAGTGGTTGCGAACGCATAACCTTCAAGCTTACAACCATTGAAGGTAATTTTTTCCGGAGCACCTTGAAACCCTACCACTGTTGAATAAGAAGATCCCCTGGCCCTTATTGTCAAACTATCGAATGAGATATACTTAGAACCATTTAAAATTACAGTACCGTTATTTGTAGTAGAAGTACTGCTATGCTGAATTATAACCGCAGCCGTATTCCCAGTATCGGGCCGGAATAAAACCGTATTGGTAGCAGAAGTACCGGTAGGGTTATTTATTTTAGCCTGGCCAGTATACGTACCAGAACGAATATTAAAAACAACGGCACCGTTCACACCATTTGCATTAAGTGTATCAACAGCTTGAACTACCGAACTAAAGTTTGCTCCGGTTCCACCAATCGTATATGACCCACTCATTTGGGCAAATGAAATTGATGAAAAACAGGCAGCAACAAAGACTAATAAAAACTTTTTCATTTCAAAAAATTAAATGGTTTTAAACAATCCAAATTTTAGCATTATTTACCAAAGAAACAAATTAAATTATTGTTTACCAGTAAAATGCGTTCTTAACCCTATAAAACGTCAAAAAAAAAGCAGCCGTTGGGCTGCTTTTAAACATAGTTTAAGTTTATTCTCAATGAATTCCTTTAGAAGCAAGGTACCGTTCAGCATCCAAGGCTGCCATACACCCGGTTCCTGCGGCTGTAATTGCCTGCCTATAAGTCTTATCCGCTGCATCTCCCGACACAAAAACTCCATCTACATTCGTTTGAGCGGTACCTGGTTTATTCAAAAGGTATCCGACATCGTCCATTTTTAGCCAATTTTTAAAGATGTCCGTATTGGGCTTATGGCCAATTGCAACAAAAAAACCGTCTATTTTTAACGTACCTTCTTCATTCGTAACGTTGTTCTTAATCTTAGCTCCAACAACATATTCATCACCTAATACTTCTACTGTTTCGCTATTGAAAATCACTTCAATGTTCTCCGCTTTTTCAACCCGGTGTTGCATGGCCTTCGATGCTCTAAACTCATCCCTGCGAACAATCATATAAACCTTATTGCAAAGTTTAGCCAGGTAGGTAGCTTCCTCTGCTGCAGTATCTCCGGCTCCAACTATGGCCACATCCTTTCCTCTATAGAAAAACCCATCGCATACTGCACAGGCCGAAACCCCACCACCGGCATCTCGCAATCTCAATTCGCTTTCAAGCCCTAACCATTTGGCAGAAGCTCCTGTAGAAATAATTACTGAGTCCGCTGAAACCCAATCTCCATTTTCTACTTGAATTTTATGCACAGGTCCCGAAAAATCAACCTCAGTCACAAAACCAGAACGTACCTCAGTATCAAAGCGTTCAGCTTGTTTTTTAAGGTCTTCCATCATAACCGGACCGGTGATCCCCTCAGGATAACCTGGAAAATTATCCACTTCCGTGGTATCCATTAGTTGACCACCAGGTTGCATTCCCGTAATCATAACCGGGCTCATATCTGCCCTGGCAGCATAAATTGCCGCCGTATATCCTGCTGGCCCTGAGCCAATTATAACACACTTGTGATGTTCTTTTATTTCCATTGTTTATCGTTTCTCAAAATAAGTGTGCAAATGTAAATTTTGTTATTCAAGTTGTTTAGTAATCTAAGGCACACATTAACACATTTTTTAAAGGTTTTTCTTAATTGATTTACTATTTATGCAACTCCGTTATCAAATTGTATTTTTAAGATTCCCTAAAATGAAGTGGTTAGTTTTATTCTTAAGTGTCATCACAATTTCCGCTTGCGGAGGATCGAGCGAGGCTCCCTGTGAATGGACGCAAAATAAATTTTATGCAACGGTTCATTCGCATGAATTCAATGGTGAAATTGTAGAGGGCGATAGTATTTTCACTGTTTGGGTTGAATTCAGTTCAGGAAGTCTCAGTAGAGAAATGCAAGATTTGGGGAAACTTAGAAACACACAATTTACAAAAGACAAAATCAAAGCCAACCAGGCATTCAAAGGGAATTCATTTACGGGCCTGATTAACGAAACGGAAGATGGAAATTGTGATTCGCCTATAATTTCATTTGACCAAAAACTTCGATAAATCTTCTAAATTTGATTGGTGGCAACGAACAAGAATTACATTTTAAAAAAAAAGACTGCCTCCACTACCCAAGAAATCTATAAGGGCATTACAAATGGTGATATTTCATCACTGTCCCGTGCGATAACAATTACGGAAAGTTGTAAACCTGCTGATAAACAAATTTCCAACGAGCTAATCCAGCTTTGTAGCACCAAAACAAACCCATCGTTACGGATTGGAATTACAGGAGTTCCAGGTGTCGGTAAAAGCACGTTTATTGAGTCATTTGGAGAATTAATCACTAAATCCAACAAAAAAATAGCGGTTCTCGCCGTTGACCCAAGTAGTCAACACACGGGAGGAAGTATTCTTGGAGATAAAACCAGAATGGAACAGCTGGGAAGAAACCCCAGGGTTTTTATTCGCCCCTCACCTTCTGGTAAAAACCTGGGAGGCGTTGCCCGAAGTACCAGAGAAAGCATTCTCCTCTGCGAAGCTGCTGGTTTTGATATCATTTTGATAGAAACAGTTGGTGTAGGTCAGTCAGAAACCGAAGTACACTCCATGGTAGATTTCTTTCTACTGCTTATGCTCGCAGGTGCAGGAGATGAACTGCAAGGCATAAAACGAGGCATCATGGAAATGGCAGACCTCATTGTAATTAATAAAGCTGATGGGACTAATGTAACCAAGGCCAAAGGAGCCAAGAAACTTTTGCAAAGTGCTTTGCACTATTTCCCTCCGCATAAATCAGGGTGGGCTGTAAAGACAATGACCTGCTCAGCATTGGAAAATGTCGGAATCGACGAAATATGGCAAACCTGCCTGGACTTTGAAAAACAACAGCTAAAAAACGGATATTTAATTTCCAACAGAAGTCAGCAGAATAGCGATTGGTTTCAAAAGACCCTGTCAACCCAATTTCAGGAGCTAATTATTGGAAAACCTGAGATTTCTGATTTAATAAAAACCAATGAAACTAAGATCCTCTCCGGGCAAATAAGTCCCTTTCAGGCAGTAGATGAAATTATCGAAGCTTTTGCCAAAAGCTTTACCTGAGCACTTTTCTCAACTCCTGCTTCAGATAATCTTTTGCAATATCAACCGGATGTTGTTCAATTTTGCCCATTATCTGAAAGATCATATTACTCAAGTCGATGGCAGAGGCATTGTCAGGAACTTTTGAACTTGCTACATTAATTAGCTTAATGGTCTCTTCTTTCGAATTTCTAATGTATCCCCATGCCGTATTTGATACATAAAGTTGTTGCGTCAAATTGTGCTGAAACTCTTCCCGTACCGTTTTTACCAATTCGGCCTGGAACTTTTGCGAGTTCATTCCCTTGCGATGAACTCGCAATACTAGTTCTGCAGGATGAATTCGCTCGAGAAAAAGAACAATTCGTTCATATGCGTTTATCTTATTAGGAGTAATGGACTTCGAAATCTCCCTTCTTAGCTCCAATTCCTGCCTTCGGTATTGCGCATCAAGCATGTGTTTAATAACAAAGTATGAAGTCACCATAACGGCAACTGCTGGTATTGTAATTTTTAATAATTCCAGTATTATTTCCATGTCAAAATGATAAGTACAACAATCTTTCGCAAATCAATAATAAAAACAAATACAAACGACCGAGAACAATGATTATTACAATAGCCAATTTTATAGTTTTGCGTGCAATATGGATAAACATCTTTCAATCAGAATAAAATCACTCTCAGAATCGCAAACCATAGCGATGTCAGCCAAGAGTCGGGAGATGAAACAGAACGGAATTGATGTTATAAGTTTAAGCCTTGGCGAACCCGATTTCAACACGCCGGAGTTTATTAAAGAAGCGGCAATTGAAGCCATAAATGAAGACTACTCACACTATCCACCTGTTCCCGGTTATTTAGAATTGCGCCAGGTCATATCTGCTAAGTTCAAGAGAGATAATAACCTGAACTATTCTGCGGAACAAATCGTAGTTTCTACGGGAGCTAAGCAATCACTTGCCAATGTAATTTTAAGTCTGGTGAACGAAGGGGATGAGGTGATCTTACCCACTCCATATTGGGTGAGTTATCTGGAGCTGATAAAACTAGCCGGGGGTGTTCCTGTATTTGTTCCCTCAAGTATTGAAAACGAGTTTAAGATTAGACCGGAACAGCTTAAAAATGCGATCACTGAAAAATCGAAATTGATGATTTTCAGCTCTCCATGTAACCCCAGTGGCGCTGTTTATTCCCAGGCTGAATTGGAAGGATTAAAAAATGTAATTGTCCAGCACCCAGGATTTTTTGTGATTTCTGACGAGATTTATGAAATGATCAACTTTGAATCTAAGCATACTTCTTTGGCATCGTTTGATGATATCTATAATCAGGTGATAACGGTAAACGGAGTCTCCAAAGGATTTGCTATGACGGGCTGGAGGGTTGGCTACATTGGAGCACCTACCTGGATTGCAAAGGCCTGTACAAAAATGCAGGGACAGTTTACAAGTGCTACTTCAGGAATTTCGCAAAAAGCGGCCCAGGCTGGTATTGAAGCTGATCCAAAACAAGTAGAGCATATGAAAATCACTTTCAAAAAAAGAAGGGATTTAATGCTCAAATTATTAAATGAGATTGAAGGAATTGATTGCGCTATTCCAACCGGTGCATTTTATTTATTTCCCGATATAAGCTTTTACTTTGGTAAATCGTATCAAGGAAGACCCATTCAAAATGCCGGAGATCTTTGTATGTTTTTGCTTGAAGAAGGAAGGGTTGCACTGGTAACTGGTGAAGCCTTTGGAAATCCCGAATGTGTTAGAATTTCATACGCGGCAAGCGACTCAGAATTAATTGAAGCTGTGAGTAGAATTAAAAACACGCTCGCATTGCTAAAATAAACCTATGACGAGAAACGATATTACCCGTCTTTTTGAATCATTTGATCATATGCGTGTGCTTGTTATCGGCGACGTTATGATTGATTCCTATTTCAGAGGAAAAGTTGACCGAATAAGCCCGGAAGCGCCTGTTCCGGTTGTTCATGTAAACAGAAGTGAAAAAAGACTTGGTGGTGCTGCAAATGTGGCGAGAAATATTAAGGCGTTGGGAGCAACTCCAATTCTATGTTCAGTAATTGGAAATGATTTATCAGGTTCCCGGTTCTTCGATATTTTGGAAAAAGAAGCACTTCCTGCAGACGGAATCCTAACCTCGAAAGAAAGAATTACGACGGTTAAAACCAGAATTATGTCTGGTAGTCAACAGATGATTCGTGTTGACGAGGAAGAGATTAAACCACTTTCTAATGAAGAAAAGGTACACTTCGAAAACAAGATTAAAGAGCTGATCGATCGATATGATATTGATGTAATCATGTTTGAAGATTACGACAAAGGATTAATTGATGCCAGCTTAATTAAAGCAGTAGTTAGTTATGCCCACATAAACGATATTCCTGTTGCAGTTGACCCTAAAAAGAACAACTTTCTGGACTATCATTTTGTTGATTTGTTCAAACCTAACCTTAAAGAGTTGGCGGAAGGATTGAATATTGACTTACCTACCCGATCAGTAGAAGAACTAATTCAGGCCAATCTAAAGCTAACTGAGCATCTCAACCATAAAATATCTCTAATTACCATGTCGGAACTGGGTGTATTTGTTGGCGATGAGAACGGCGCAGAAATACTGCCTGCTCACATTAGAAGAATCGCTGATGTATCTGGTGCAGGAGATACAGTAATTTCCGTCGCAAGCCTGTGTCTAGCTAAAAAAATACCAGGCGTATGGATTGCAAAAATGTCCAACTTGGCCGGAGGACTAGTTTGTGAAAAAGTAGGAGTAGTTCCTGTGGATAAGCAAACCTTATTGAAAGAGTGCATTTCCTTATGCGACGGTGAACATGAATAAGCAGATTACTCCATACCAGAATAGTGCTGGAAAAAAAGTCCAGGTTGCAGAAATGTTTGACAACATTGCTGGAAATTATGATTTTCTAAACCACTTTCTATCCATGGGAATAGATATTCTGTGGAGGAAAAAGGCCATTCGGTTGTTTAAACCCTACGCTCCAAAAATGATATTGGACGTAGCCACAGGCACCGGCGATTTTGCAATTGAGTCCTTGTCCTTAAACCCCGACAAAGTAATTGGGGTTGACATAAGCCGGGATATGGTAGCCGTTGGATGCGAAAAAATCAAACGCAAGAACCTTGGCGAAAAAATCGAATTAAAATATGGTGACTCGGAAGAGCTCGAATTTGAATCAAATACTTTTGATGCACTTACAGTCGCGTTCGGCGTTAGGAATTTCGAAAACCTAGAACAGGGACTTTCGGAAATGCTTCGAGTGGTTAAGCCGGGCGGTCACGTGGCAATCATTGAATTTTCTCAACCTCAGAAATTTCCAATAAAGCAA
>CEQS01030328.1_pt1 | contig 22973 bp, 21 predicted proteins | sample 530981 | NCBI WGS metagenome assembly CEQS01 (sample SAMEA2621176, study PRJEB7988) | marine metagenome | biome: marine biome (ENVO:00000447); feature: mesopelagic zone (ENVO:00000213); material: "saline water (ENVO:00002010), including plankton (ENVO:xxxxxxxx)" | depth 800 m
GGCCTGTTTAATGTCTATAATGCTCTAGCGGCTATTACCTTAGCTCGACAATTTGGTATATCGCTTGAATTAATTCGAGATGCCCTGCGTGACCTACCACCCCTTAAAGGTCGAGTAGAACATTTTGTCAGTCCGGCTGGGGCTGATAAACACGTCACTGCGGTGGTTGATTATGCCCACACCCCTGACTCCCTTACTAAACTATACGAGGCTTTTCCAGATAAATACAAAGTGTGTGTACTAGGAAACACTGGCGGTGGACGTGATACCTGGAAACGTCCAGAAATGGGCGCTATTGCTGAAAATTACTGTGACCACATCATTCTCACCGACGAAGACCCTTACGACGAAGACCCCGGCGCAATCGTTGAGGCTATGCGTAACGGTATGGGCGAAGACGCGCCAGTTGAAATTATCATGGATCGTAGTGCCGCTATCGGGCGTGCAGTAGCTATCGCTCCTCATGGTAGTTACATCCTAATATCCGGCAAAGGTACCGACCCGTACATCATGGGTCCAAACGGAACCCGAACTAAGTGGAGTGACGCTAAGGTGGCAGAAGAAGCGTTGGCGCGTCTTACCCAAGAAACCGAAAAATCCGAGCCTGAAGAGACTGCAACCACTGATCATTCATAAAAGAGGTAGAAATATGAATGTACGTCATGACGATAAAAAGTCGGTAATCAAAAACGTAGTACACCCACTCTGGGGTGCGCGGCCGAAAAAACAAAAAAGCTGCCAATAACAGTGGCACAATAATAACCAGGTTTTGAATCACAAATAATCGATACACCCTGATCCCTCGTCGCTTCATCTCTACTAAATAAAATAACAACCAGGTCATGAAGTGGTAGCCAACCACAAATAGATACATATATATGTAAGCCGGCGGACCGTAGGTATAAACCAAGTAGGTTATGAGTCCCATCATAATCGCTAGAAACGCGGTTAATTTTCCAAATCCATACGAACGCCAAGCCAATAGCAGCAGCCCAAAACTAAAGACGGAGCCGTACCAAAAGATTGATTCGAAATTAGACAGACTCATATATTGAGTTTCAAAAGCGTAACCTACCCAGAATTCATTTATCTCTTGAAACTGTAGACGCTCATTAAAGAAGAAGGTTTGATCTGGTACCGAGTAGGTTAAGAGGGACATGATAAAAATCGCCAAGGCAGTAAGGAAGAGGAGCGGCACAAAAATACCAGTTTGTCGCAAAATTAGAGTTTGTTCATTAAGGAGGCCGTGCAGTAGAAAGTACACAAACCCTACAAATAGTGCCGCTGTGAAGCCGAAATATTCTGAGACGCCCACCGCCAAAACCACAGAAAAAGCTGCGAGAAAGATAAAGGTGAGATAGCTCTGCCAGGGTTTTTGCAGTCGTGAAAAACCTTTTAGCTGGTAGTAAAAACCGAGAATGAAGTGCCCGTAGCCAAAGATTAAAATAGCCAACAAAATAGCTTGCCACTGGGTTTTTCCAAAACCAAAAATTGCTAACGTGAAAAAAATACAGGCAAACACCCCAATAAAACTAAAGAGTTTGTTCTGACTGTAGATTTGTAGTGAGTGCATGTATTTACTTTGGAATATTAACCTCTCGGATAGACCACTCTTCCCCGGAAGAAATAGTTCGTGGTTTTATTATACTCCCAGACGGAGTATAGAGAGACCCCGACACATTACCGCCAGCACTGATAATGTACTGCTGATTCCAAACAGACTGGATCTTAAGCATGACATCAAGTTGCTGCCAGAGTTGGTAAGGTTCATGGAACCAGGCGTGAGAGATCGGGTGAGCTATAAACGGCACGTCCGTACGCTCTCTCATTATCTGTCGCACGCCGAGCGGATTCACACTCTCAAAACAAAACAAGATTCCGGGTGTCACCTCTGACAAGACCGACTGATTTGTCTCCTTTCCCACTCGAAAGTCGATCGACATCTTCATTCGCTCTATTATATTTCCGTAACCAAGCAGTGTGAGCGTGTTGGCATATAAGGTTGGCATATATTCTCCCTGCGGCACTAAGTAACGCTTTTGTACCCGTCCGACTGGATTATCTCCATCGTAAATAAAAGTCTGCAGAACTGCACCAGAGCGGTCTGGTAGATCAAAACGACTGCTATCAATCACCATTACTTGTGGGTTATCAAATTGGAGTTGGAAACGTGCCTTAGCAGTACCGACCGAACCTGACTGATCAAACAGTCTAGAATCCTCCGGTAACACAATATAATCCGGCTCGGAAGTTAGAGCTTCGGCGACCGCATTATTTAAGGCCTCTGTGACAGAAATATCGCGTGCCCTTAATTTATCCACCGGGAATGCTGTATCGATCGTCAAAACTTGATAGGTTTCAATATCATCTACATCACTCTCTTTAAAATCATAAAAACCGGAGCTATATAATACCGTCACTAACACCAACATCAATACTGGGCGGGTATGTAGTGGTTTAAAAAGAAATAAACCAACCGCTAGAGCCACTGTTACCATAGTGAGAATGTAGACTCCTCCGAAATAAGACAGCAGCAAAAGCACATTGTGGTTACCTAGCAAATAGCCGACATATCCAAAACTAAAGGCAGGTGTAAGATTGCTCCCTGGACCATAAGTGACGATTGAAAAAACCAACGAACCCGCTACTTCCCCGGCTACCCATAAAAACGGCATCAAAAAATAAAGGTATGTTTTTGTGATTGATCCATACCGGCCTAAGACAATACTTACTGCCGCCACCAACACACCCCCAAACCCTAGCCAAAGTGAAGCCGTAAACCAGTAGAAAAAAATCAGCAGGATCTGAATTCCCCCCAACTCGACTGCCAGCCAGTCAATCGGATAAGCCGACCAAAACCAAAGTAGTGAACATAGGTATTTAATTGTCCAGGCTAGCCCAGACCCGAGTAACTTAGAAAGAATGGTCGACTCAGATTCCAACAGCAGATAGAGAAAATACCCAATACCAACCAGACCAAGCGGCCATAATAGAGGCTGTAGGAAGCCTCCCCCCAGAAGAAAGCCCACTGTAATCCATCGCAAGTAGATGTTATTTAGTAACGCCATGATACAAAACCACCCCCGCGGCCACTGATACATTAAGTGATTCTTTAGTGCCCAGCATGGGAATTTCTATTATTGTATCAGCTGCCTCTAGCGCCTCTCGGCTGACACCGTCAATTTCGTTTCCCATAACATAAGCTACCGATTCAGGTTCGTTAAAATCCTTTAAAGAAATGGCCTTGTCAGTTTGTTCCACTACTACAACGTCTACCGCTTCTGCTTGCAGTTTTTCGAGCAACTCTTCAACTTGCTCAAAATATTCCCATTCTACTTCTTCACTTGCCCCTAAGGAAGTTTTGGAAATCTCCGACTGCACTCTCCCGAAACGATCCGTTGGCCTTGGTGTGTATCCAACAAGAAAAATCTCGGACACTCCGGCTGCATCAGCAGTTCTAAAGATCGCACCGACATTGTAGGCGCTACGGATATTCTCTAAGATTAAGTATTTCACATCGCTAGCTTAACAAAAGCATGAAGACACGCAAATCAATTCGATTCCTCTAGACACGAATCTAGTTCTCTCCTCAGTCGTTTAGGATACGACTTGCGCAAGGTCTAGAGGAGTCGAATTGATTAACTCATTATTTGATTTCCAGGCATGTCATGCTATAGTTTCCCCACTTTATTTTATAAAACCCTTTGTCCGCCCATAGAAAGGTGGTGGGGGTGAGAAAGCGCGGGGCGCTTTCGAACGCCTTTTAAGCTGAGGGTAACGAAATAAAATAAACCGCCCATAGCTCAGTTGGTAGAGCAGCAGCCTTTTAAGCTGAGGGTCCCAGGTTCGAGCCCTGGTGGGCGGACACGGGGTTTAACTGTGGTGATGGTCCCAGGCTGAAAACTTGGAAGAAATAAGAGATAACCTGTACTGATCCTGTAAGGATTGAGCCCTATGTACAGCTACCTCTTCCCCATTAACAACACCCTGAACACATTTCCAACTACACCGATCAACAGGCCGAGCAGCAATAATCCAATAAATCTAGTAACCACAAAGAAGAATTCTCCTATTTCTGTTACCGGTGAAGACACTGGAATACCCGCCATAAACACTTTGAGTGACCACCACATTCCGGCTGGAATACTGGAAAAATCTGGCTGATTTGGCTCCGTCAAATACATAGCAGTGCCCGTCAACAGAAGCGCCGAGAGTAGGGTGACAAAATAAATCAAAACGTTGAAAGTCATTACCCCCATATTTTCATCACTAACTCCGCGGCGAGACATTTTAGCGAGTCTTACCATTCTTAACATTCGGATAATCCTCAACACTCGAGCCGACTTCAAGAAGGTGAAGTTTCCTAAACCTAGGAAGGTTGGCAATATTGAAACCAAATCTACAATACCAAAGAAACTGGTTACGTATTTCCACGAAGGATTGGAGGTATAAAGCCTAGCCATGTACTCAAATGAAAAAAGTGCCACAGCTATCCATTCAATGGCTAAAAACAGAGATTGATACGGTGATAAGCTAGGCACCGTTTCCAAAACCAAACTCACTATCGAAAGAATAGTGAGTCCGGCGAAAAAGTCACTTGTTAACCGAAAGGTTTTGGTGTTCGGTTTAGTAAAGGCGTTTTTAAGTTCCCGGTTTAAATTCATTGTTACTGACAACCGGCTTCAAAAGTTGACTTACCTCCCGGCCAGTTTATTCCCGGATGATAACCAAGCGTTTTGTTTCGCTCGTACACAAATGGTGGAACGATGTCAGCGCCAGCTGGGTCGTAATCTTTAGTGAGACGTTGAACATTTAAACCTTTCTCACGCAAAGTACCATTTTTCTGCATTTCACAAATAGTGATCTTGTCTCCGGCAGTGTAAACATCATCAATGTAGTTACCACTGTCACTGAGACTCTGTCCGGTCGCCACTTCACTGTATGGAATATAAATCACCGGCGTGCCGTCTCGAGCAATTAACTGTAGTTGTCCGTCAGCATCAAGGAACATGTCATTCCCGATCCAGGTATAATCACAAGCACCATCGGTCACCCCTTCTTCACAAATTCTAACGCTATCAGTGTTGTTAAGGGAAACTGCAGACAAATCGTAACTAAGTCCGTTATCACTTATGAGTGTCCAGCCCTCAAGGTTAGCAACACTGTCCTGGCCTATAATTCCACTAAAAGCTAAAGTTACAAACTCATAACTAGTACCGGCACTAGGAACAAATTGCGTGACCGAGATGGTTCCAACTGCTCGGCTGTACACCGCTTCTACTTTTGAAACGTAAAGGGTTACATACGCTACACTAGCCACAGCAATAAACAAAACCAGCCAGTGTGTCAACGAGAATGATAAGGATTTCATATTTATATAGGTTATATATAAATAATACTTGCCAAAAAGCCAAAATAAGAGCTGCAGCAAACTGCCTGGGGATAAGAGCTAGTTGGATAAAATCCATTTCTCGAGCGCCAAGTCCAACTCCACCAAACCAGCGTGTCCTTCATGGTAAAGCTGAAGTAATGAATTAGACAAACGATACAAATCGTCACCAGGAAACATACCTAGGGCTTGTTTAGCTTTTGTGTAGGGAAAAGTTTTCATGCCAGCCTCCTGTGCACTCGTAGTTGTGGAGGCTAACCGCAGAGCTTTTAGCTGCCACCATAAAATGCCGATGATCTCTTCTTCTCTGATTCCGTTTAGTTTTGCTTCTTGCATTAGAACCCAAAGCTTTCTTTTATCTCGTTTAGCTAATGCGTCAGCTAAGGCAAAAGTATTGAACCGTTCAGCTTTCTCAGCTTTAAACTCTTCCACCGCTGCTGCGTGTTTTTCGTACTTCTTTTTAGCCGGCGCTAGTAGAGGGCCTTCCAATACAATAAAAATGTTTTTTGATTCGGCCAATTCCGACAGAGTGTTCGTCAATTCTTCAGCTAGGTCAGAACTGTCTGACGGTGTGTCAATCAAAAAACACTCCTCCCCACCAAACAATGAAGCAGCCCCGAGTGCGTCGGCAATTTGTCCAGGTTCATAAGAACCAGCTTCTAAGGTAGTGAGGGTGGTTTCCGGTGAAATATTTTCTTCAATGTACTTAGTGGCGCCGTCACGTACACCTTGCCTATCAGAACCAAAAAAGACTTGTAACATACTTACATTATGACAGCGATTTTAAGTCGTTCCAATTTTTACCAGCTTTTACTTCAACCTCAACCGGAACGCTGTGGGTTTCGTGACCAGCAAAAACACTCTGCATAATTTCAACCAACTTCGGAACCGTAGTTTTTAGTTGGTCTTTTTTAATTTCAAATACTAGTTCGTCATGAACCTGCAGCAGCATGCGCACATCATCTCCCAGTTTTTCCTTTTTGATCCAAGCATCAATATCGCGCATAGCGATTCTCAAAATATCCCCTTCCGTTCCCTGGATTGGCGCGTTTATAGCCATCCGCTCGGCTTGAGCTCGAATAAACGGCACACTTGAGGTAATGCCCGGAAAATGTCGTCGTCGCCCGAACAATGTTTCTGTATACCCTTGCTGACGCGCCAGGGTTTTGGTTTCCTCAAGATACTCAGCTAATCGAGTGAAGGTGTTGAAGTAGGCGTTAAGAAATTCCTGAGCTTCGGCACGCGAAGTTTCACCGCCCAGGTTTTGCCGCAAAGCGTTCACACCCATGCCATAAAGAATTCCGAAGTTGATCACCTTGGCCTTGCGACGCATGCTACTAGTCACCTCATGAGCATCGACTTTAAACACTCTAACCGCCACCCCCGTGTGAACGTCCTCCCCGCGCTTGAAGATATCAATCATTGAAGGATCCTCTGACAAAATTGCGGCAATCCTTAATTCAATTTGCGAGTAATCAATTGCTACCAACTCGTAACCGTCTTCTGCTACGAATGCACCGCGCACCAATCTTCCCTCTTCAGTTCTAATTGGAATGTTTTGAAGATTAGGATCTTTACTAGCCATGCGCCCGGTTGTGGTTCCGGTTTGTAACAGGGTGGAATGAATACGACCATCTTCCCCCACCATCGTTGGCAAGTTATCTATATAAGTAGAGACTAATTTCTGCAACTCTCGGTAACGCAAAATATCTACAATGACTGGGTGGTCATCGCGTAATTTTTCCAATTCCGACTCTTTAGTAGAACGCTGTCCGCCAGCGGTTTTCTTAGCGTTTTTTGGCTTTAGCTCTAAAGTATCAAAAAGTATCTCACCTAACTGTTTTGGTGAATTGATGTTGAACTCAGTACCGGCATGCTTGTAAATACTGGCTTCAAGGGACGAGAGTTCTTTATGTAGTTTTTTAGATAAGGATCCTAAGTATTTAGTGTCTAACTTGATACCAAGCGTCTTCATTTCTTCTAAAATTGGGATCAGCGGTAACTCAATAGTTTTGTATAGTTCCCACAGTCCTTCCTCTTGCACCTTTTCCTCGAGCGCTTTCTTAGTGTCAGAAAATGAGGTGGCTTGTAAAAAGGCATTACCGTATTCAACAATGTCTTCATAACTAGCGTTTGAACGCTCACTTTCTACTAGCCAAAGCAATATCGACGCCTCCTGCAAATCTTTATCACTTACCTCAGCCGCTAATACCGCTGTATCGACCAGCTCGACATCGAACAGACGCTTGACCCGATCTCCCATGTTTCGGAAACCAAATTCTGAGAAAAGCTCTAGGATATTCTCAATCTGACCGTTTACTTTCCACTCAGTATCATCAACCTTAAATTCATCTAATGCGTCAGTCCGAATGGTGGCGAGCATTTTTGAAAACTCTGCATCCTCTTTTCCTTCTCGTAGTAAATTAATTATCCTCGGCTTGATACCAACTTCAAGAAATTTTTCTTCTCCCCCCTTCCCTTCAAGTTTTTTGTACATCTGTTCAACAGTGCCGAAGTTAGTAATGAGAGTAGTGGCGGTTTTTTCCCCAATCCCACGAATACCTGGGATGTTATCACTAGCGTCGCCGCGCAAACCTTTGTAATCAATGACCAGCTTAGGACCAAAACCAAACCGATTTTTTACCGCCTCTTCATCGTAGAGAACAGTGTCATTAATTCCTCGCTTGAGGGTAAACACTTCTACTCGTTTCTTGTCTACACACTGCAGCGTATCCATATCACCCGAGGCAATAATCACTCGCAGATCTTTATTATCTTTAGTGAGGTGAGCAATACTACCGAGCATATCGTCAGCTTCAAAGCCTGACTTTTCGTAAATTGGAATACCGAACACTTTAAAAATATCCCGAGAACGATCAATCTGAGCCACTAACGCTTCGTCGGTTTTAGATCGGCCCGCCTTGTAACCCTCGAAAGCTTCGTGCCGATATGTTGCTTCTGGTAAGTCATAACAAGCTGCTATGTACTGCGGTTTAAAATCCTCAATGATTTTAAGGAGCATAGTAGTAACTCCATAAAGAGCACCGGTTGGTTCACCAGTGGGCGAAGCAAAATCAGGTAGAGCGTGGTAAGCGCGATGAAGAATGGCATGAGCATCAAGTAGCACTAGAGTGGGCTTTTCCTTTTTTGGCATGAGAATAGTATACCCTCATCGCCAAGCAGTCGCTCTAGTCAAATCTCTACTGTACTGTCACAGTTCGCTCTTCCCCAGCAGTAATATCAATCGAAACAGCGGTATGGTTCTGGGGTAAAATTTCAGAAATTTTTTCAGACCATTCAACACAAATAAGAGTTCTTGGGGTATCGAATATCTCTTTTAGTCGTAGTGGTCCAGCTTCGGACATATCCTCAATTCGGTAAGCGTCGATATGAACTAACTGGTCGTAATTCGGGTTATCAATCAGTTCATAAGCTTTCATAATGCCAAAAGTAGGACTTACCACCAGTTCAGTCACTTGAAGATATGAAGCAAGTTGTTGAACCAAAGTAGTCTTGCCAGCACCGAGGTCGCCTGAAAGGGCAACTACCGTGGACGACCTCGGCGCCGATTCCTTGTTTAAAATAAATTCAACCACGGTCTTAAAATCCTCTGGTTTTTCGGCCTTAAAGGTTTTCATCAACCGATGATACAAGCGTGCTATCATATGTGCAACATGGTTCAATTTGATGACAGTTATGCTGAAGGTCGGTTATCCGATTTGCATATCCAGGAAGAAGAAAGATTGGTTGAAGCGATGGCTCCCCAGTACGGTTTTGACTACGTAAATCTGCGTGGCTACACCATCAACCCAGAAGCACTCGGGATTATTCCTGAAGAGCAAGCTAGAGCGGCTGATTTAGTTGGGTTTGAATTAAGACAAAAAAACCTCATGGTGGCGGCGAAAAAACCAAACAGTCCAAAAACCCAAGAGGTTCTACAAAGTCTGCAACAACAGAAATTCACGGTGAGTGTATATATGTGTTCCACCTCTAGCCTTGAACATGCTTACGAACGTTACAAAGACTTAGCCGATAGTACAGCCGAGAAGAAAGGGGTATTTGAAATCAGCACCGAAGATATCCTCCGGCTCACCACTGCCATCAAACAAACTAACGACATTGTTGATATTCTCAAAAAAATTAGCACCATCAATAACGCCAGACGAATTTCAGAAACTATGGAATTGATTTTTGCGGGCGGTTTAGCCCTTGGCGCCTCTGACATCCATATCGAACCAGAAGAAACTGGCGTTCGCTTGCGTTACCGTTTCGATGGTGTGCTCCACGATATTGCTGACTTAGATAACTATATCTATAAACGCATGATGTCTCGCTTAAAACTCCTGTCCGGCATGGTGCTAAACACTCGCGCTGAAGCTCAGGACGGACGTTTTACCTTCGACGTAGGAGACCGTGAAATTGAAGTTCGTTCTTCGGTTATTCCTGGTGCCATCGGCGAATCAATTGTAATGCGTCTTCTGGACCCATCCGTTGCTAGTTTTAGCATGGACAAAATTGATCTTAACGAACATGTGCAAGCCGCTATGGTTGAACAGCTTAAAAAACCAAACGGTATTATCATTACCACTGGACCAACTGGCTCTGGTAAAACTACCGCCCTTTACGCTTTCCTCCAGGAAACCCACACTGAGGGTGTAAAAATCATTACAATTGAAAACCCGGTGGAATACAAACTAGAGGGAATCGTTCAAACTCAAACCGATGAACACTACACCTTTGGTTCAGGTTTGCGCGCAATCCTTCGTCAAGATCCAGATATCATAATGGTGGGAGAAATTCGCGACCATGAAGTAGCCGAAACCGCCATCCACGCCGCTCAAACTGGGCACTTAGTATTTTCTACCCTCCACACCAACAGTGCGGTTGGCGGTTTCCCGCGTTTAATTGATCTAGGAGTAGACCCGCGTATTCTTGGTAGCTCTATCAATGTTATTTTAGGCCAGCGCCTAGTTCGTCGATTGTGTGAAAACTGTAAATCATCTTACGAAGCTACCGGTAACGACAAAGAGGTGGTGGAATTTGTTATGAAAAACCACCCTCACCCCACTCCACTTACTGACACCATTACCTTGTACACTTCGAGTGGTTGTGAGAAATGTGGCGGTACTGGATTTAAAGGACGTATGGGAGTATTTGAAGCCATCATTATGGACAACGCGGTAGAGGAAGTGGTGATTAGAGACCCGCGTGAGCATATGATTCTTGAAGCAGCCAAGCCGCAAGCTATACCTTCTATGATCGAAGACGGTATTGATAAAGCGCTTGCAGGAATCACTTCACTTAAAGAGCTTGGTCGAGTGATTGAACTACCAAATCCTCATGGCTATCAAAACAAACCACTCGAACCAATTACTCCTGAAGAAGAAATTCAGGCTAAGGACGATTTTCTCTCTCACGTTATATAAAAACCACACCGCATTTCACTTCTGAAATGTGGTGTGGTCAATATTGTTTTTATTTGAAGTGTGATAATGTCTGAGAAACAGGTGTTCGTTCCAGGATATAACTCTCTAAGCAAGGCTTCCGCATTGAAAGTGAATGCCGCGCTAAGGAAGTACACAGCGCTCTTACTCAAAAGGTAAGTGCCGCAATAAGTCCTCGCAACGCACCCAAGTTGCTTAGAGAGTTATATTCTTGAATAGTCACAAAAAACTGCGGCTGCAGCACGGGCCGCAAGAGAACATCTGAATTGAGACTATCCTAGCACACTTAAAATTTTTGTCAACCCTTTTCACCCCTCTTTAGGGTGTTTTTTGTTATACTTAACTCTAATTATGGCTTCTACTCCCAACAACACTTTTACAAAAGAACACTCTGGTAATCTCGACCAAACTCTACGCCCTCATACTTGGGAGGAATATATCGGTCAGGTTAAGACCAAGGAGAACTTACGGATTCTCTTAACCGCAGCCCGAGAAAGAGGACATGCGGCTGAACACATTCTTCTTTATGGTCCACCCGGACTAGGTAAAACCACCCTAGCTAACTTGATTGCCAAAACTCTTGGTACTAATATGCGTATTACTTCCGGACCAGCAATTGAACGGGTGGGCGACTTAGCCGCTATCCTTACCAACTTGTCTCCTGGTGATGTTTTGTTTATTGATGAAATTCACCGCCTCAGTAAAAGTATCGAGGAAGTTCTTTACCCCGCTATGGAATCAGGGGTGCTGGATATTATAATTGGAAAAGGTCCATCTGCTCGCACAGTTCAATTGGAGCTTCCACCGTTTACAATGGTGGCGGCTACCACTCGCATCTCCCTTCTCTCTTCCCCACTGCGTTCACGTTTCTCAGGAGGAACCTTCCGCTTAGATTTTTACTCCGATGAAGAGATTGCCACCATTCTTAAACGGTCAGCTGATCTGCTAGAAATAAAAACAACAGACAATATCCTTACTGACATTGCAGCTAGATGTAGAGCTACTCCAAGAACCGCCAACTATCTACTTAAACGCTGTCGCGATCTAGCCCAGCTTGAGGGTGGAGATCTAACCCCAGAGATTGTAGAAAAAACTTTTGATCTTTTAGAAATAGACCAGCTTGGACTTACCAAGCCAGACCGAATGGTACTCGATGCAATCGTAAACAAATTCAACGGCGGCCCAGTCGGACTCAACACCGTTGCAGCCGCCACGGGTGAAGAACAATCCACCATCGAAGATGTTATCGAACCTTATCTCATCCGCCACGGCCTTATCGAACGCACCCCTCGCGGCCGCACCGCCAGTCCCGAAGCCTATAACCACATCCAAATATCATGATCGAAAATATCAATGATAGATTACAAAAAATCGACTCCTATTTTAGGGTAACTAACACTACAATGAGCGAGCGTGAGAGGCTTTTCTCTCGTATTATCAAGCTTAATGAAGAAGTAGGCGAACTTTGTGAAGCAGTACTTCATGAGAACGACCCCAATCAACGGGGTAAAGAAAAAGAAATAGACCTTGATTCTGAGCTAGCAGATGTATTAATCTGTACTTTGTTGTTGGCTCAAAATAGAGAAAAGGATGTTTGGAGCGAGGTAGACAAAAAACTTGCCAAACAAATGAATAAATTTAATTTGAATTAAAATATGTCAGGACATAATAAATGGTCAAAAATTAAGCACAAGAAAGCGGCTACTGATGCTGCTAAAGGGAAGATTTTTTCTAAACATTCAGCTCTTATTACTATGGAGGTAAAGAAAGCGGGCGGAGACGCCAACTCACCAAGTGTGGTTTCCGCTATCGAAAGAGCCAAGAAGGACTCAATGCCTAAAGACAATATCGAACGCGCAGTCGCTAAAGGATCTGGTGCTGGCGCCGCTAACCTCGAGGAGGTGATGTACGAAGGATACGGTCCTGGTGGAGTAGCGATTTTAATTCAAGCCGTAACTGACAATAATAATCGTACCGCTCCGGAGATTCGTCACATCTTTACCAAAGCCGGATTAGAACTTGGCACTCCCGGTTCAGCTGCCTGGGCATTTACTAAGAGTGACGACGGCTACACTCCAAACACTCCGATGGAACTTGACGACATAACTGGTGAGAAGTTGGCTGATTTTATTGAAAAATTAGAAGAACAAGACGATGTTACTGATGTCTATAGCGCCGCAGACGAATAAAATCTTTTAAATTCTTTGTTGCACTTCACTTGTTTATCGTCAACGTACCTTTAAGTACGTATTCTCAAACTCATTTGTGCGCCTTGAATTTATTTGATTTTATTCGTCTGTAAAAATACACGAAAATTCAATTCATCTCACAGCATTGTATTTCTGTTACACTAAAACCGTATGAAAGTAATTGGAGTTGACCCCGGCTACGACCGCCTAGGCGTGTCTGTGATTGAATACGACGAAGGAAAAGAAAGATTGATTCATTCTAGCTGTCTTGAAACTGACAAAGAACTAGAATTAAACGACCGCCTTAAAATTCTTGGTGATAGTTTTTTATCTATACTAAATACATACTCCCCTACCACCTTAGCTATCGAAACTATTTTCTTTAACAAAAACGCTAAGACTGCTATAGGAGTGGCTCAAGCACGAGGGATAATAATTTACCTGGCCCAACAACACGGTTGTGAGGTTTTTGAGTTTGGTCCACAAGAAATCAAGGTAGCTATTACCGGCTACGGTAAGAGTGATAAAAATGCGGTTATAGATATGGTAAAACGCTTAGTTAGTGATGTTCCAGACGACGCTCTTGACGACGAGTACGATGCAATTGCTGTTGGGGTAACTTGCCTTGCACACCACGGACGAAACCGGTAAAATCTGCGACTGATGCACCGTTGAAATCTTGTCACGGATGCGCTATTTTGATACAAACATTTACGTAATTGCATGTACTTATGATTTACTTTCGCATTGATGAAGATGAAACATTAAACGAGGAAGACGAGGTTGACGATGAAGATTCCTCTCTTGATGATGACGTCCTCGATGAAGTAAGTGACGATGACTCATCGGACGACGATGAGGATATTGAAGGTTTTGGACATGTTGATGAAGATGGCAGTAAGGATGATGACAAGGAAGAAAAAGAAGAAGATGTTGAAGACGAAGATGACGAGCGTGAACATGAGGAACTAGAGGAGGACGCTGAAGATGTTGATTACGACACGTTTGATGATGTAGACGAGATGTAACCTGAGCAAACGAGAGTAACGACTATTGCGAAGGTTCACAGGACAGTTTAGGTATAAACCTTTAGCTTAATTTTAAAACTACTTTTTGTTTCTTTCCTCTAACTAAAATCGCTAGTTTCTGAGCAAAGTATGTTTCATTCAGTTTTGTATCCAAGTTGATTATATTAGAACCAGAAATTGATATGGCTTTATTTTCAATAAACATCTTGGCCTCTCTCTTACTTTTTGCGAGCTCAGTTTTTACTAGCACATCAACTATATTTTCTCCGATCTTAACATTAAATGTTGGAGCATTATCTACTAAAACACCAGCTTCTTCTTCCGATAAATCCTCTAATAAAATGTCTCCAAAAAGTAGTCCTGATATTTTACTTGAAATTTGTGCCTGATCTTCTCCGTGCACTAAAGTAGTTACAGCTAACGCTAGACTTTTTTGAGCCTGACGCTCACCTGGGTTAGCTGACCACTCTTTTTCAATCACCTCGATTTCTTCTAAAGACAAGAAGGTAAAGAGTTTTAGGTAATCAACCACACTCTCATCACTAACGTTAAGCCAAAATTGATAAAACTGATAAGGTGAAGTTTTAGCTGGATCCAGCCAAACGGCATTACCCTCACTTTTTCCAAACTTCTTCCCAGTACCCTTATCTACAATTAGTGGTACCGTGATAGCAAAAGCCTCGGCTTGTTCTTTACGTCGAACTAACTCGACTCCAGATATAATATTCCCCCACTGATCAGAACCGCCCACCTGAACTGTACAGCCTTTAGTTTTATATAGTTCTAAAAAATCGTAACCCTGCAACAAAGGATAAGCGAACTCCGTGTAAGATAAACCGTTGTCACTAGCTAGACGCGTTGCAATTGCTTCCTTTTTGATTAATTCATTTACTGTGTAGTGTTTACCAATGTCGCGTAAAAACTCGATTAAAGTTAACTTTCCAAGCCATTCGTAATTATTTACAAACTCAATTATGTTGTCACCAAAAAAAATCTCTGCCTGTGTTTTTATTTTAGTTACATTTTTTTCAACTTGGGTTTGAGATTTAAGTTCCCTTTCCGAATCTGGTTTTGGATCACCAATCATTCCGGTACCACCCCCCACTAAAAAAATGATTTTATGGCCGTCGCTTGCTAAGTGTTTAAGAAGTACCCAAACAGCCATATTTCCAGCGTGAGCCGAGTCAGCAGTTGGATCGATACCATGATATATGGTACGTTTCTTCCCATCGACGATGGTGGATAATTTTTCAGTAGAAATTTGGTGAATAAATCCACGAGTTTCAAGCACTTCAGATAGTTTCATATTGAAACAACTTTATCACATAATCGTATAAGAGTGCGACTTGACACTAACTTATTATTTATCTAGCTCATGCTAGTATTGGCTATATAATAGGCTGTTATGAGAATTAAAAAGTGGTTTAAGAAAAATTGGAAGGAGCTCATCATTGATGGGTTAATTTTTAGTTTTGCTGCTTTTATTATTATCGTAACCGGTCTACTAGTGTGGATCTCGACCCTAGATATACCTGATCTATCATCTTTTGAGGAGCGTAGAGTGCTACAGACTACTAAAATTTATGACCGCACGGGTGAGGTGGTACTTTACGATCTTAATCAAGACGTAAAACGAACCATTATTCCCTTCGAGGATATGTCTCGTCATATCAAAAATGCCACTGTCGCGATCGAAGACGACCAGTTTTATAACCATATTGGTATAGATATTCGTGCTATTATTCGTGCCGCTCTAGCTAATTTCTCCGATGGTGACCTACTTGGTGGACAAGGTGGTTCTACTATCACTCAACAAGTTATTAAAAACTCTATACTTGATCGAGATAAAAAACTCAGTCGTAAAGTTAAAGAAGCTATCCTTTCTATAAAACTTGAACGTGTTTTAGAAAAAGATGAAATATTAGAGATTTATCTAAATGAATCACCATATGGTGGAACCATCTATGGTATTGAAGAAGCCTCCCGTTCTTTCTTTGGAAAATCAGCCAGCGAACTAACTCTTCCAGAAGCAGCCTATCTTGCTGCAATTCCTCAAGCACCAACCTACTACTCACCTTATGGAAACCACCGCGATGCGCTTGATGATCGTCAAAAGTTGGTACTCGAACGAATGCGTATTAACGGTTTTATCACCAAAGAAGAGTACGATGAGGCTCTAGTGACAGAAGTCGAATTCGAAACTCAAGCTATTACAGGTATCCGTGCACCACATTTTGTGATGTATATAATTGAACAACTAGTTGAAAAATACGGCGAGGAAGCGATGGCAGAACAAGGTTTTCGAGTTATCACAACACTTGATTGGGAACTACAAGAAGAAGCGGAAAGGATTGTAAAAGAAAAATCTGAAACCAATGCAGAAAAATTTAATGCTACTAATGCCGGATTAGTAGCTACTGATCCAAAAACCGGTGATCTATTAGTGATGGTAGGGTCTAGTGATTATTTTAGTGAAAAAATTGATGGCAACTTTAATGTAACCCTATCAGAAAGGCAGCCTGGTTCTTCCATTAAGCCTTTTGTTTATGCTTCTGCTTTTAATAAAGGGTACTTACCTAACACTATACTATTTGATGTTTTCACTCAGTTTTCTCCTGCTTGTGAGGCCTGGGATCCAAGTTCAGAATCACCTTGTTATTCACCTAGAAACTATAATGGTAAATTTGTTGGACCTATTAGTATGCGTAACGCACTGGCTCAATCACTTAATATTCCAGCTGTAAAAACTCTCTATCTAGCTGGACTACAAGATACTTTAAAATTCGCTGCTGATATGGGATTAACTACCCTTAATGATCCAGACCGATATGGTCTTACCCTCGTGCTTGGTGGTGGTGAAGTTCGTCTAATAGATATGACTCACGCCTATGGTGTATTTGCTAATGGTGGTATCAAGGCGGAACCGAGAACTATTTTAAAAATTGAAGACAGTCGCGGTAATGTAATTGAAGAAAACGAAGTTATAAGTAGTAGAGTGTTAGACGAAAATATTGCTTATATGATTAGTGATATTTTATCTGACGATGAGGCGAGAGCACCACTATGGGGATCTCGGGGAATGCTTTATTTTAGTGACCGAGATGTAGCTGGAAAGTCAGGTAGTACCAATAATCTTCGTGATGCTTGGATTATGGGTTACACCCCAAACCTAGCAGTCGGTGCCTGGGTAGGAAATAACGACAACCAGGCGATGGGAGGAGGTTTATCTGGTCTTATTACTACTCCAATGTGGCGTGCTTTTATGGAAGTAGCTTTAGAAAAATTTGAACCAGAAACATTTCCTCAACCACAAATCAATACCCAAGGAGTTAAACCAATTATTCGTGGGGAATACATTGATACTCAATTACTTCTCGAAACTCTACAACGAGAAGTTCAAGATAATGAGGAAGATAAAAATAGTAGAAGTCGTCAAAATAAAAGAGACGAAGAAGAGGATGAGTATGAATTAGACATATCAACCGTCTATAGCAACATTCACTCTATTCTTCATTTTGTTGATAAAAATAATCCTCAAGGTGGTTATCCTGCTAACCCAGCTAGTGATCCTCAATACGAAAACTGGGAATATGGAGTTCAAGAATGGAACAAAGAAACTTTCGGACTTTTATTAAACCTACAAGACGAATCAGAAGAGGAGGAAAACTAAAATATCTTCTGTGGAGAGGAGTCTTTACCTAATTTATCTTTAAGGGAACTTAAAATTTCTTCTTGTTTAAACATTATTTCAGTTTTTAATACACTAGGAACCTTTAGAGAAATTGTTTTAGTTGAAACAGTATAATTTATTTTTCCTAACTCTAAGGAAAAACCAGTAATTTCCTTAATAACTTCCCTCACCTCTTTTTCTACTGACGCCTGCGGCGGTTTAAAGTGATTTTTGTATCGATCAAATAAGTTACCAATTCTCTTCATCGCTTTTGGTGTCTGATATTCGTTCATATCCTACTTATTCATCGGCATCACTAAATAGCGTAAACTTTTATCGGTTATCCCTTCCATTACCATCGCTCGTCCAATTCCAGCAAAATGCATTACCAATGAATCATCATTAATGTGTAACAAAGGATCCATTATGTATTGTTGATTAAAATTAAGTGATAACTCCTCACCATCAACCTGAGCTTTTACAGTATCAGTAGTGTGTCCAACTTCATTATTTTGAGAAGAAATAGTAAGACTGTTTTCAGTAATCATTAACGATACCTGTCTAAACTTATTAAGAAAAATATTAGTCTTCTTAAAAGATTTAAATAAATCATCCTTTAAAACAGTAACGTGAGTTTTATATTCCTTAGGAATAATTTGGTTATAATCAGGAAAACTACCAGTAACTAATCGTGATGAGATATATATTCCACTCGGAAAACGTAAAGCACATTGATTATCATTTGTAATACAAACTGGGTCTTCGTTAACCACCTCACATACCCGAGCTAATTCCAAAGCATTCTTCTGTGGAATCATAATAGACTGCTCAAAAACTAATCCTTTCTGAGAAATTGTTTTTTCCATTAATCTAAAAGAGTCGGTTGCAACTAGAGTCAGGGAGTGTTCTTTCTTTTGTTGAATAAAAACACTACCAAGCTCAGGTTTAATTGATGTCTGAGAGGCGGAAAATGCCACGCTCTTGATTCCAAATGCAAAAGTGACACCTTGCAACCTCATCTCCTCTCCCTGCAGCTGATTAAGAGTAGGAAACTCTTCCACTGAAAAAGTTTTAATAGAGGTATTAGTATTTTCCGTCTCTAGTTGCAAGACCGACTCTTCAGTTCTTAAAATAATTTCTTTTTGTGAGATAAATTGAATACTCTGGAGAAATATCTGTGCTGGGATCGCCACTACCCCTGGTTCACTCACCTTACCTTCAATCGGAATTTCGATACTGATTTCAAGATTAGTAGCTTGAATAGTAATTTTATCTTCTGTTGCCTCTAAGCGAACACACTGTAGGACTGGAAGAGTTACATGTTTAGTACTTACCCTGCCAACTAGTTCTAGTGCTTGTACCAACTTGTCGTGTGGAATAGTTATCTCCATATTTGAATTGTAAACTATTTTACTCTTTATTATTAGGGGTGTGGAAGTGTGCAAAAGTATAATCTATGGTGTGTTTTATGACTTTTTTAGGTGGATTTATCATAAAATGGGTGTGTATCAACCTGGGATAGTTGTAGATAAGACTGTGAATAGTTATTTTTGTCATTTTTAATCACCATTAACCTACCTTATCTTACTCTCATCTCCTCATTAAAACAGTTGTTTTCCTCAGGGTTTAGATTGTTTAATCAACACTTATTAAGTAGTTATATACAGATGATAAGTAAATAAAAAATCGACCGGTTGGTCGATTTTTTATTTATTTTAGGAGTAATCTGACTTGGGTAATTTCTTCTTCTAATTCACTATTACCCTTAAGTTCTGCTTTAATTTTTTCACAGGAATGAATAACCGTAGTATGGTCTCTTCCCCCTAACTTTTTACCAATTGCAGGATAAGAAACTTGGAAATCTTCTCTCAGAATGTACATTATGATCTGACGAGGTTTAACCACTTCCTTCCGGCGAGTTTTTTCGTAGATACTAGCCTGATCAATATCATAATAACGAGCTACTTTTTCTACCACATCAGTGATTGCTAGAGTCTTACGTGGTCGAGAGCTATTTTTAATGATAGTTCTAACTTCATCAATAGAAAGAATACGTCCTAGAAGTTGTGACTGACACATTATGGTATTAAGAGCTCCTTCTAATTCTCTAACATTACCTTCAATACTTTGAGCTAAATGTTCAACCACATCATCTTGTAAAGTGATACTGTTTTGAGCAGCCTTAGCTCGCAAAATAGCGGCTCGAGACTCTAAATCAGGAGCTGGTAAATCAACTATCATACCTTGAGCAAAACGAGATTGTAGACGCTCTTCCATTCCGTTTAAAAGGGCTGGATGTTGATCACTCGAGAATACAATTTGTTTATTGTTGTCATGTAGCGCATTAAAAAGATGAAATAGTTCCTCTTGAGTTTTTTCCTTTGTGGCTAAAAATTGAACATCATCCATGATGAGAACATCGTATTGACGATAGCGATCTTTAAAATTATTAGCACTACCACTTTGGAGGGAATTAAAATAATCAACTGCAAATCTTTCGCTAGTAACATAAAAAACTTTCTTACCAGTTTTCTTAATTTGATTCCCTACTGCCTGAATAAGGTGAGTCTTACCATGACCAGTTTTACCATAAATAAATAACGGATTATAAGTGATGCCCGGTTTTTCACTAACAGTTTTAGCAGCCGCGTGTGCTAGAGCGTTATAAGGTCCAACCACAAAAGTTTCGAAAGAATACTTAGGGTTTAGATTATCATTTTTATTAATATAGTAATCCTCGAGAGGAAGAGCCGCGTTTACTGTTTGATTCTTGTTTGATTCTTGCTTGCGTTCATTACGTTGAGCAACGGTATATTCAACACTACGTACGTACGGAGTTAGGTCGCGTAGAGTTTTTAAGATCATAGTCTGGAATTTATCCTGTAGCCAGTCTTTAACAAAAACACTTGGAACTCCAATAGTAGCGGTACCGTCCTCTAGAGAGATTATATGGGTATCACGGAACCAAGTTTTGAAGTTGGCGGTAGTAATACCTAATTCGATTTTTACCAGTGCATCGTCCCAGAGTTGTTTAACATCTACCTGCTCAGTTTTAACGATACTGTTGGTAGAGGATTGGTGTGAAGTAGGATTCATAAGTTCATTCAATCGTGCGGTAATTTGCATTATACCTGGGCTAAAAAAACTGTAAATCTTTTTAAGATAAAATTGGAAATTAAACCCAAATTTTTTAAATCAAAAAATGCAACTGTGGAAAAACTGTGTATAAGTTTAAAGGTTAGTTTGTTGCCTATTGATAAATTTATTATTTCCTGTATAGTTCCCGCATACTAATTTCTAAGTAGGTATGCCAAAACGAACGTATCAACCAAGTAAGCGAAAGCGCGCCACCACCCACGGTTTTTTAGTGCGTAGTGCTACTACTGCTGGACGTAAGATCCTGCAGGCCAGACGCCGTAAAGGGCGCTCACAGCTGACTGTTAAAAAAGCTCGATAAGAGCTTTTTTACGTTGGGTTGTTATACTAAAAACACCTAACTTATGTTTCGTAAAAAAGAACGTCTAAATCGATCTGATTTTGATCATTATTTTAAAATTGGGGAAAGACATCATTTTCCTGAGGTTACAATAATAACTTCCAAGTCAGAAAACCGCCAGGTAGCGGTGGTAGTAGGAAAGAAAGTCTCCAAAAGTGCGGTTAGAAGAAATATCCTTCGTAGGAGGGTCTATTCTTTGTTAAGAAGTGAGTTAGGAAATTCTAGTTATCAGGGTGTAATAATAATTATTCTTAAACCAAAGTTTAATTCCCTCACTAAATCAGCAGCAGCTGAAATAGTTTGTGAGTCAATTGCTGAAGTAGTCAAAAGTGCGTAGAATAGGTCATTATGTTTAGTTCCATTTGGCACAATTTTTTCTTTGATCCAGTCTATAATGTACTGGTCTTTTTTATAAATGTTATTCCTGGCGGTGATGTTGGTTTGGCGATTATCGCTACGGTAATCATAGTTAAAACTATATTACTGCCAGTTTCGATTAAAGCCGCTAAAACTCAGCGGACCATGAAAGAGATTGAGCCTAAACTGAAAGAGATAAAAGAAAAATACAAAAATGATCGACAGGAGCAATCTAAAAAAATGATGGAGCTCTACCGTGATGCCGGGATGAATCCATTCGCAAGTATCTTTTTAGTGTTCCTTCAAATTCCAATTATTATTGCCTTGTACTTCTCTGTTTATAGTGGTGGCGGAGTAGCTTTACCAGAAATTAACACTGCCCTACTCTATTCATTTGTGCAGATTCCGGTCGAGGTGACAATGAATTTCCTAGGTTGGTTTGATATTACTCAGCGTAGTTTCATTCTGGCACTTGGTGCTGGTATAACTCAGTATATTCACGTTAATATCACCATGCCAAAACTCCCACCCAAAGAAGCGGGAGCAGAACCAAATCTAAAAGAAGACTTCATGCGTAATATGCAAACGCAGATGAAATACGTAATGCCGGTTTTAATTGTCGGAGTAGCTTATATGATCTCCGCGGCTATCGCCCTTTATTTCTTAGTCAGCAACCTAGTGACTATCGCCCAAGAATTTTACGTTAAGAAACATCGCTAAGGTTGGATATTTCATTATAAAGATTAGTCAGTTGATTAGCTAACACAAGCGTAGGTGTTGATGAGAGCTCCAGTTGTCGGACTAGTCATTTGTGTGATCCCAACGTTGGGGTCACCAATAGCCCGGCCAATTGCCTGGCAGACGTTATCAAATTGATTAACGCTCTGTGGTACTGACCCTAAACCACCGGAGGCAGCTAGAGATTGATAGTCGACTGCTAAATAAACCTGACTAGCTCCTAGGTCAGCTTGAATTGTACTGATAGCAGAGGGGTTGGTTATTTCCCACGGAACAATATATTGTTGGTATATATCGAGGTTGGAGTTTATTTCTGCTGTAGGGATTCCTCCAGTACTAAGATAACCAGTAAGTGAAGACACTGAATCAGCTGCAGCCGGTGATAAACATTGGTCCTCGTTAACGGGTGGAAATTTAGTTACAAGTGTATTAGGGGCGGTACAGTCAGCCTGAAATTGCGCTCTCATACAGGATTGAGAGGTTATAGGAATAGCCGTATAAGTAGGGTTTGTTATGAGTACAGAAGCATAGGAACAAGTGGCTACGGTACTAACAGTAGTAGGAGTAGAAGGTATGGTTTGCTGGGTTAACGAAGAATTAACATTAACAATCTGAGGATTAATCACCGAAATAATCAACACCGCCGACAACACAATCAATAA